>Ga0193958_1000236_pt1:5000-22797 | contig 22797 bp, 10 predicted proteins | sample FB_1_MG_FD_140320 | JGI IMG/M metagenome (GOLD analysis project Ga0193958, IMG submission 140320) | Microbial mat bacterial communities from the Broadkill River, Lewes, Delaware, United States - FB_1_MG | ecosystem: Environmental > Aquatic > Freshwater > River > Microbial mats... | reverse complement strand
GCTGCCCCTCCCTTTGGTCGGGTCGGGCTGTTCCGGGCTCGCTGTTCGCTCGGCCCTTCGCAAAAAATGCTGCGCATTTTTGCTCGGTCTGGCCCTACGGGCCACCCTCTCCATCCCTCAGCCTGCTAGATGCAACAAGGGCCAAAAAAAATCCCTCAGGATAATTCCTGAGGGATGTATGACGAAAAACAAAACTCATTTAATGAGGGTCGTTGTTTCGTTCTTCTTCTTTTTTACGGCGCCAATCTTCTCGACGGCTTTCTTGGGCGGCATCATCTCTATCGTAGGCATGAATAATTTCCTTAACGAGACGGTGACGGACCACATCGCTGGCATCCAGATAAAGTTGGCCAATACCCTCTACACCTTTAAGGATGCGTAGGGCGCGAATAAGGCCTGATTGCTGTTTTCTGGGCAAATCAATTTGAGAAAGATCACCTGTAATAATACATTTTGCATTGGGCCCCAAGCGGGTCAAGAACATCTTGAGCTGCATCTCTGTTGTATTTTGAGCCTCATCCAAAATAACAAAAGCATCATCTAAAGTACGCCCTCGCATAAAGGCCAAAGGCGCCACTTCGATTATTCGATTTTGCATAAAGTAATTCAGCTTATCAGGCAAAATCATATCATCTAGGGCATCGTATAAGGGCCGTAGATAAGGATCGATCTTATCTTTGAGGTCTCCGGGCAAAAAGCCTAGATTCTCGCCAGCTTCTACTGCGGGGCGCGTTAAAATGATTCTTTTGACGATATTTTGCTTGAGGGCTCGCACGGCCATAGCCACAGCCGTATAGGTCTTTCCTGTTCCAGCTGGGCCAATAGCAAAGACAAGGTCGTTAATATCGGCCAATTCGACCAATTTCTTTTGGTTGCGTGTGCGAGGGGTTATAGGTTTGCCAGAGCGACCATATACAATAGCATTGCGGTTAACTTTACGCAATTTACTTTCAAAGGGGTTTTCTCCTTTGAGCATATCTTGTACAGCCTGAGGGTGTAGTTCTCCTAATTGTTGGAGCATTTTGACCATCAGCTCTAGTTTATGTTTTACCTCTTGCACCCTTTGTTTTTCTCCGCTAATGCGGATGGTATTGCCTCGGGGCGTAATTTTCAGGTCTGGATAACTTGTTTGGACTAAAGCCAGCTTGCTATCGTTTTGGCCATAAAAATCAATCAGCTCTACATTTTCGAGGATGAATAGGATTTCGCTAGTTGCCATGATAAATTATTGGTTAGTGAAGGGCTCTCCTCCTAGAGGAGTGGAGACGCACAAACTTACAATTTTTGAAGCATCTTTGTTCCCTGCCTTTTAAAAAAAGAAGTTTGGACCTTTTATTTGCGCCCTACAGGCCCCTTTGGGGCCGCAGGCCTAGCGATGTGCAGGGGTGGCCCCTAGGGCCAGACCCAGCGGGCGAAGCCCGTGCAGGGCCGAGCGAACAGCGAGCCCCGAAACGTAGCGCCGCAGCTTGCTGCGGAGGCCCCAAAAAATAAAAAGCTCCCCATAAGAGAGGAGCTTTTCAATTTATTTATTTGCCTTAATTTTTTGTTTGAGTTCTTCAACTACCTGCGTTTGGTCATCGACCTCTTTCTTTTTGGTCCCTTGGTCCTCCTTAGACTTTTTAATATCTTCTTCGGCCTGCTTAATATTTCCCTCCATCTTTTTGATGGTCTCTTTGTAGTTCTCGATATCCTTGCTAAGGTTTTTCTCATTTTTTTCGAGATCCTTCATTTCCTTCTCTAGATTTTTAAGGTTTTTCTCTTCTGCTTTGAGTAAATCTTCGAGTAGGTCAGCGCTCAATTTTTTAGTAAACTTATTGACAAGATCTTCTGCTACTTGAAATTGGTTTGGAAACTCTTTTTGAGATAAGTAGCTCACGCCTAGGTTGAACCATATTGTCATTTCAGCACCATCTTCGCCTTTATCTTGAACCATAGCATAGATATCCACGGTATTTTCGCTCATATCTTTGACCGTAGCATTATCAGAAATATAAAGTTTGTCTTTCTTTTTATACTTTACTTTGCCTTTATAATTTTTCTTAACAAAGGTCTTCCAGATATTGCCCACCTTATCGGCAGAGCAATTGGGAAGATCGATTACCAGTGCATTGTGCGCACCTTCACTCATGCTACGTACCTCTTCTTTAAGGGTAGCTTTTACTTGAGCCTGAGCTCCGAAAGCGAAAGCAAAGAAGAGAAAGAGAATAAAGCTAATTTGTTTCATTTTTTGCTTGTTATGGCGCTGAGATAGCGCTGTGAACGAATAAATTCAATATTAAAGAGGGGCCAATAGGGTTAAAGTCACATATAAAAGTAGAAAAATAAAGACTTATAGACCGTTTCTCTGCCTTGCTTTTGTATCTTTATCAGCAAAGTTCCCTGAGAGGGAATAGTTTTCAGGAAAGTGACAAATTTCTGTCCATTTTGACGAATATCGATACGAAATATATAATAGTTCAACGTATTTTGTTGTTCTTTACTTGCTTTTTCTTGGGCCAGATGACCTTATCGGCTCAATTTGGAGAACAGCAATTATTGGCAGTGGATGCGTTGAGTTTAAATATGCTAGTAGAAGAGAAGCGGGAACAAGCTACTCAATTGCTAGATGATCCATTGGCCTTTGAGCAGCTGCGTTTAGCTCCTCAAAAGGCTGCTCCAGCTCCTTATAAAGCCAGTAAAATATCTAGGGAGCACTATGTGGACAACCCCTATGATTTGGAGGATTTTAGCAACCCCTTCAACTTGCCCAAAAAAGGGCAGAAATTGGGGCAACACAAGGCTAAGGTGACCAAAGACGTAGAGCTAGATAAATTTTGGAGTGAGTTATTTGCCCCCAAAGAACAGCCTGCTGTATTATCGACCTCTACGCAGAAAGCGAAGCGGCAGCCAGCTTGGCTATTATTTGCACTTTTAGGGCAGTTACTCTTGTTTGCTTTTTTACTCACCACCTACCGTTCGGAAACCTATCGAGATTTTTGGGCATACGGCAATCTCAATATTGCGGGACAGGAGGAGCGGGAACAGCGTTTTCAGCAGTGGTCTGCTTACAACTTACTAACTTATTTACAAGCTGGTTTTGTGCTAGGCAGTTTTATCTATTTAGCGAGCAATTTTCAGCTACTGCAATCAGGACAAGTCCCAAATTGGAGCTTTAGCAATTTTGCCTTTTTATTGGCAGCAACTATGGCTGGATACACTGGCAGACAAGCCCTGCTTCGTCTTTTGGGTGAGCTCTACCCTATTAGTCAGGAAATGAGCTTTTATGGTTATCTCAATGCCAACCAGCATCGCATTCTAGGCTTTGTGTTCCTACCAATGCTATTCCTTTTGGCCTATACGGCTCCCGAGGTACAAGCTGTTTTACCAATGTTTTTAGGTACAGCCTTGATTCTTAGCTTAAGCTATACCGCTTTACGAGCAGCATTTACCGCTCTAGACACAGTTCGATTTCATAAGTTTCAATTTTTTCTTTACCTTTGCAGCGTTGAAATAGCCCCCCCGCTAATTCTACTCAAATTCTTGTCTATCATTTAACTATAAAAGGGCCAAAGGGAATATATGTCATCCGTGGAAGCAAAAGAAAGATTGAAGCGAGTAGAGAGCATTTTGGTGACTCAAATGACAACCGAAAATAATAAAGCTCCCTATGACCGCCTAGTAGAGAAGTACGATATTAAGGTCGATTATCGCCCATTTACAGAAGTTCGGCCCGTTTCGGCCAAAGAATTTCGCAAGCAAAAGATAAAGCTAGAAGATTATTCCGCAATAATCTTTACCTCTAAGTCTGCTATTGATCATTATTTCCGTCTTTGCGAAGAAATGCGCTATAAGGTCCCTGCAGAAACAAAATATTTCTGTCTATCAGAAGCCATTGCGCTTTATTTGCAGAAACATACTACCTACCGCAAACGTAGAGTATTCTTTGGCAAAAGAACACTACAAGACCTCAAACCTCATTTGCTCAAGCATAAAAAGAAGGAAACCTTTTTGCTTCCTTCTTCAAACTTAGGTAAAAAGGCCTATGAAGCCTTTTTAGAAAAAGAGGAATTTAACTTTGCTGTTTCAGAAATGTACCTAGCCGCTAGCTCTGATATTTCTGATCTCGAAGATGTATTCTATGATATTTTGGTCTTTTTTAGCCCACTTAGCCTAGATTCACTCTACGATAACTTCCCTGACTTTAAACAAAATAACACCCGAATTGCCGTTTATGGTAATTCTACAGCCAAAGCCATTGAGGCAAAAGGCTTATATATTGATATTAAAGTTCCTAATCCCGAAAATCCCAAAATACGCTCTATGGCTGAAGCTATTGAGCACTATATTAAAGAGGCTAATGGCCTTTAAAATGGGATAAAAAAGGGCTGCCAGAAAATCTGGCAGCCCTTTTTGCTTATTTCCTAGGCTTGTAGCGTTTCATAAAGTGTTCTGGGTTACTTTCATCTAGAATTTCCTGAATAATCACTTGATCTATTTCTTGTGGACTGCTATCTGGCCGATTGTTTTTAAGCTCTAAACGCCGACGCTGAGCATACTGTCGCAAAATTTGTACGCCTAACCAACTCCCACTATTCCCTGGCAAATCTAACTCTGGCTTGAAAGGACCTACTGTAACATATTTGCGATATTTAGTTGCATCACTGCTATACAGAAGATCTTGCTCGCCTAAATACTCCCATAAGCTCTGCTCGCCTTTTTCGCAAAACTCAATCTGATAAGCCGAAAAATTAAAGATTAGGCTGTCTGTCACTTTTGGCAAAAGTGCCCCCACCAAAAAAAACTTTTTCCCATTAAAAATCATCTCATCAATCAAGCGACTGCTCTCCCTTTTGGCCTGTTGTTCGACCAATTGATCCGCCAAAGCATAGGCCATTTTAGCTGGAATATGCTCTGCTGTTAGGGTTCTTCGCATATAGGCATTTTTCAAGTTGGGATGCGCCAAATAGCCAATATGGTTAGGCCCCAAAAAGAAATCTAACCCCAAACCCGAATAATTTTCTAAAGTAAAGGTGCCGTAGTTGTAAAAACTAAAATAGGTATAAACCTTCTCAAAAGGATGCCTTTTTCCTCCAAAATAATAGAGATAATGCGCCGCAGCTTGCTCCAAATCAGCTTGCACTTTATCCAAATTGGGATAGGCTAACTGAATACTGTCATACAATAATTCTGATTCTTTAAAGTGGAGAAAACTCAATAAACGAGGCGCAAAATCTGGCCGATTATCAGGCATTCCCATAATTTGCCCAAAGTAAAGCGCTGCAAAATCAGGATACTTTTCCTTCAATTTATCTATCCCTTCTTTTATCTTCGTACTGTCTTTGGGCAAAGCCATCAGGTCTTGCTCAAAACGAAAAATCTCTACCTTGGCCTCTTGGTCAGGCAAGCTGGGCTGATATTTAGACAAACGATCAGGACTTGTATTACAAGCCGTAAAGATGGAAAAAAGGAAGACAAAAGCCAATAGGCCCCAAAGAGTTTTCATATTTTACACTAATTTTGTGAGTTCAATGAATTTGTTGAACATGGCTTTCTGCTAAATACTCGCCAGTTCAACAGGTCCAATATTTAATATCTGCTAAAATAAAAAGTTATGCTGCGTAAAATCACCTTATTAACGGCCTTTTTGGCCTTTGTTGTTTCTGCTCAAGCACAAAAGGAATTTAAATTTGGCGTTTATGTAGAGCCTTCTATCTCTTTTTTCGCCTCTAACGATAAGGATGTAGAGCCCGATGGCAGCAATGTCGGCTTTACTATTGGCCTCCTCGGAGAATATTACTTCGGTAATAGCGATAATTATGCACTAATTATGGGCGGAAATTTCTCTCTTGGACGTGGTGGCTCTCTCTTCTATGAAGATGGTGGGCGCCTCTTTCCCGATTCTGAATTAGATGCAGAGTCTTATACCGTTAATGGTACTGGCGTAGCAGGAACGGATGGCGATGATATTCTTCTAAACCCCAATACTAAAGTAAAGTATAAACTCAATTACCTCGAAATTCCTGTTGGCCTAAAGTTACGCACCAATGAATTGGGCGAAAGCTATATGCGCGCCTTTTTCCAACTGCCTGTTCTCACAATCGGTATTCCCGTTTCCGCTCGTGCAAGCATTGAAACAGCTGAAAATAATAATTTCAGCACAACTGAAGGAAATACTTACTATACCCCCGAAAAAGTAAAAGGCGAAAATGTCTATAAGGATATTTTCCCTCTCCAAATCCAACTCGGCGCTGGCGCCGGTGTAGAGTACTCGCCCAACGAAGAAGGTGGCCTACTCCTTACTGCTGGCCTATTCTATAACTATGCGTTCTTGGATGCCGTAGGCACTAACCAACTCTTTAATGCAAGCAACGTACTAGAAGACAACAAAGCCCGCACTGGCTTCCACAATATTGGCCTACGTATAGGTATCGTTTTCTAAGCAAAACGAAATTTTTTTTTCTGGACCATTCTTCTGCAGGATGGTCTTTTTTTTGGGGCCCGCGGCCGCCCTTTAGCTTGGGGCGGCCGCCGCTAGGCTCCCTGGCTCGCTGTTCGCTCGGCCCTGCAGCCGCCAAGGGCGGCTTTGGTCTGGCCTACGGCCACCAGTACGCAGCGCTGGGCCATTAGGCCTACGGCCTAGCGGGCTGCGCCCGCCCAACTAATCGAATCTATCCAATTTTATATAGGGCTGCATTTCTCTTCCACAAAAGTTTTATCTTTAAGAGATTATACAAAACTACCATTTATTGGTCCTACAGGCCCAAAGGGCCGCAGGCTGAGGGATGGAAAGTGGTGCGGCGCAGCCGCAGACCAAGGCGCTTTAGCGCCGCAGGGCCGAGCAGACTTGCGAGCCACGGCACAGCCCGACCCGACCAAAGGGAGGGGCAGCCCCAAATCCATCCACTAACGAAACCTTCTTCTTTTAAAATTTAGCGCCTAGCATGAAATTTCTTTGCCATCTTCCCCTCTTCCTTTTTGGATCTTTGCTGTTTTTGAGCAGCTGTAACAAAAACATTCCCGCAGAAGCCAGTATTTTTGCCGGAAACAATCAAGAAACACCTTTGGGCGCACAACAAGCCATGCCCTTACAAGTCCGCGTGACCAATAATAAAGGCGAACCACTAGAAGATATTGAAGTAAGTTTTGAGGTGGTCATTGGTAGCGGTCGGCTGGAAAACGATGCTTATGAGGCCCGTAGTAAAACCAATAGTTCTGGTGTAGCACAGATCTATTGGACCTTTGGGCGAGAAAACCGCAGCCAAAAGGTCCGCGCCGAAGTAGAAGGGCTTAATGGTCCTGCCCTAGAGTTTTTCGGTCAACCCGCCTACCTAGAAGATAGCCGAGACAATCAGCTTTACTTATTGACTGAAATGGGGGGACAAATTTGGATGGGTGAAAACCTACGTTATCAGGCCAATGCCTCTTTGGTAAATCCCGATTTTCCTGCCACAATTTATGGCCGTGTATATACTTGGAACGCTGCCAATTCAGCTTGCCCTACAGGCTTTCATCTGCCCAGCCAAAATGAGTGGGATAATTTAGTGCAACATCTTCCGTATGATGAAGGTGGCGCAGCCCGTCTCCTCAAAGCTAATTCAGGCTGGCTACGCTCTAGCAATGGCATTGATGGCTTAGGCTTTAAGGTATTTCCAGCTGGTGATTACTTAACTGCCCAAGGAGAGTTTAGAGGATTAAGTGAATATGGTATATTTTGGACCAGTGAGCCAGAGGGCACCCAAAATGCCTATTATAAGATCCTTGATTATGATGATGAAAATATGAGAGGGGCCAGTTATAGCCAATCTAACTTTGCGGCCTGTCGCTGCCTGCAAGACTAAACAAGAAGGGGTCCATTACGTTAGTATTGGACCTTTTGTCATGAAAAAAACAACCCAAAACAACCAACAATTAGAACAGCTATTTATTATAATAGCTGCCTTCACAAAAAACAGTAACTATGCTAACCAACAACTCGACTCGCACAGCTTTTCAAGCCGAAATACTAGCGGGTATTCCACAAGATCTACCCGAATATCCTAAAATGGATCCCAATATTAGCCGAGCGCCAAAGCGCAAAGACATACTTAATCCAACAGAGAAAAAACTGGCCCTAAAAAATGCCTTGCGTTATTTTCCGAAGCACTTACATGCTCAACTGGGGCCCGAATTCATGCAAGAGCTAAAGGAATATGGTCGCATTTATATGCACCGCTACCAACCTAAGCAAGCCATTTATGCCCGCCCTATTGAAGACTACCCCTACCAATCTAAACAGGCGGCCGCCATTATGCTAATGATTCAAAATAATTTGGATCCCGCCGTGGCCCAACACCCTTATGAGCTCATTACTTATGGGGGAAATGGAGCGGTTTTTCAAAACTGGGCCCAATATCGCCTTACGATGAAATACTTGGCTGAAATGACCGATGAACAAACCCTAGTGATGTATTCTGGGCATCCCTTAGGGCTTTTTCCGGCCCCCAAAGAATCTCCTAGAGTAGTGGTTACTAATGGTATGATGATCCCCAACCACTCTAAGGGCGATGATTGGGAGCGCTACAATGCCTTAGGCGTGACCCAATATGGTCAAATGACCGCAGGCTCTTACATGTATATTGGTCCACAAGGAATTGTGCATGGTACGACTATTACTGTATTGAATGCTGGCCGCTTGCAAGGAAGCAATGATTTAGGTGGAAAGTTATTTGTTACAGCTGGACTAGGTGGTATGTCGGGCGCTCAAGCCAAAGCTGCCGTAATTGCTGGCGCTATTGGCGTTGTAGCTGAAGCAGACCCTTTAGCCACTCAGAAAAGGCATGAGCAAGGCTGGGTGGATGAAGTCTATACCGATTTAGCCAAATTAGTAGCACGAATTGAAAGTGCTAGAACTAAAAAAGAAGCCGTTTCCTTGGCCTATCAAGGCAATGTTGTTAACCTTTGGGAGTATTTTGTCGAGCAAAATGTAAAAGTAGAATTAGGCTCCGACCAAACCTCTTTACACAACCCTTATGCAGGGGGATACTATCCTGTTGATCTAGATTTTGAGACAGCGAAGCAAATGATGGGCGAACAACCTGAGCAATTTGCCCAAGCGGTACAAGCTACCCTTCGTCGGCATGTAATCGCCATCAATAAGATGAGTGAAAGAGGCATGTACTTCTTTGATTACGGCAATGCCTTTCTCAAGGCCGCTCGCGATGAAGCGGGAGCCGATATTTGTTTGCCAGATGGCCAATTTAAGTATCCTTCTTATGTGCAAGATATTATGGGGCCTATGTGCTTCGACTTTGGTTTTGGTCCCTTCCGTTGGGTTTGTGCCTCTGGCAAAACAGAAGATCTACAGTTTACCGATCAACTAGCGGCTCAGGTACTAGAAGACATGGCCCAAAATGCGCCTGAAGAAATTAGCCAACAATTGGCCGATAACATTCGCTGGATTAAGGCCGCCGAAGAAAACCAATTGGTAGTGGGGTCTAAAGCCCGTATTCTCTATGCCGATGCGCTTGGCCGCATTCGCATCGCCCAAGCCTTCAATCAAGCTATTGCTGAAGGTAAACTAGGTCCTGTTGTCCTTGGACGTGACCATCATGATGTTTCTGGAACAGATTCGCCCTATCGCGAAACCTCTAATATTTATGATGGCTCGGCCTTTACTGCAGATATGGCCGTACAAAATTTTGTTGGCGACGCTTTCCGTGGTGCCACCTGGATTTCTCTCCACAATGGTGGTGGCGTAGGTTGGGGCGAGGTCATCAATGGCGGCTTTGGAATGCTCTTAGACGGTAGCCCAGAAGCTGACCGCAGACTACAACAGATGCTTTTCTGGGATGTCAATAACGGTATTGCCCGACGCGCCTGGGCCCGAAATCCCCACGCTCGTTTTGCTATTGAGGAGGAAATGAAGCGCTCTCCTGGCTTACAAGTTACTCTTGCCCAAGAGGCTGATGAAGACCTGCTTGAGCAACTTTTTAAGTAAACACAGCTATTAACAAACCAAACGCCTAGTATCATCTGGATACTAGGCGTTTGGTTTCTACATCAGTTGGTAGCTAAAATGAAGATAAAATCGGCGACCGATACTAGTTCCCCACTGATACCCTCCTTCAAAATCTGCAGAAAAGGGATCTTCGGAGCCATAGATAAGCGTTTTTTGTTGCTTATTGAGTAGTTGTTGCACCCCTAGCTTAAATCCAGTTTGCTTAAAGAACTTAGACTTTGTAAACCAGCGGCTAAAAGGCAACTCCAGCTCTACATCCCAACGGCTAAATCCAGGGCTTCTTTCTGGGGTATCCCCTCTAGCGCCCAAACTGGGTAGGCGTTGACCAGATTGCAAATATAAGATAGACTCTATACCAAAAAGATAAGTAGTTTTATTTGTTTCCCAATTGCGAAAACGACAAATATAACGGGCTCCCAAACGCAAGCGATGACGGCTATAAAGCGGCAATTCTCGACGCTGTTCCGCAATATAGCTCCAACGATGATTATAACGATAATCAAAACTTAAGGAAAGAGAAGGTTCAGAAAAACTAATGCCTCCCGAAAGCTCTAAACTATTACGTAAGCCTGTTTGGTCCTCATCTAAGTAGTCAAAACGAAGCAAATAAGAGTCTTCATCCAGATTGGCCACCATTTCTTGAGGCAGCAGCTGTTGCCGCCAACGAAACTGTAACTGAGAAAGAAAGCTACCAAATGGTCCATGATAAACATTCCACCAATGCTGAGCATCAAAGGCAAAGCCATAATAATACATCTGTTCTGCTTGCCAATCGCTATCTACTTCTACCTGACGGCCCGTACGTAATAAATCAGCATATTCTGTCAAAGGATTGGCAAAACGCCAAGAGCGCCCCATGAAAAAATTACTCTTAATTTCTTTATGCAACTGGTAGTTCAATTTGAGCTGTGGACTAAATTGCGGGCCTGCCAAATTATGATAATGTAGCTGCATATGCGTAATAAACTGCCATTTTGGCCCCCAATAAGTATCATATCCAACAGCCCCTCCCAAAAGCCGCTCGTCACGTCTAAAGTCTTGGCTATCTAAGCGTTCAATAAAGCGATTTTGAACCACATCCAACTGCATGCGAAATATATCCAACTCTGATTTAAGGTGATATTCATAGCGTGCCTTAACATCTAAGCGTACTTCTTCTCCCTCATATTCTCGTTTTCCCCAATTTCGGTTCTGCCGATGGTCCTTATACTGCAGATTGATAAGCAATAAATCTTTGGTCCGAAACCCTACCAAATGATGACTACTCAACTGTTTTTGCTGTAACGATACCGCCTGACCATAAGCCATCGTGTCGCCCTGCAAAAAGGCGGTTTGCCCCTCTTGCTGCTCTAAGCTCAAAAACTGAATATTGTTATTGGAGTGATAACGGCCCGAATAAAAATCCCAGCCGTTATCTAAATAAAAACTCTGATTTTTGGCCTGATCTTGCCATCCATCTTCATTGGCATCTCGAATTTGATTCAAGTATTGCCCCTGAACATCTAAACTAACCTGCATGGCGTCTACATCCAGACGACTGCGCACCGCCCCATTAAATTCGCCAAAATGACTCCCCATCAAATCTAGCCCCAAACGAGGTTGATGTTTGGGCGTTAGCAAAATGCTCCCAAAAGCCCCATCATGGTCCAAACTATAATCATCAAAACCATAGTAATTTAGGTTGGGCTCTCGCTGTTGGGCCAACCAAAAATATTTGCCCAAACCCGCATCTGTATACAAACGAGCTGCCCGCAAATCATCTTTAAAATAATGCTGAAAAACGGCAGGCTCAGATAAGCTCTGCCCCCAAACTGGTCCAACTAAAACAAGAAAAAAGTAGGTTAATATTTTATTCATCTGCTATCTGTATATATATTTTTTGGGGCCTCCGCAGCAAAGCTGCGGCGCTACGCTTTGGGGCTCGCAGGTCTGCTCGGCCCTTCAGGCTACACTTCGTTTCGCCTTTGGTCTGGCCCTTTGGGCCACCCCGCCGCATCGCTAGGCCGCGGCCCTGCTTCTGGCGATCTACAGGCCCGCAGGGCCGCAGGCTGAGGGATGGAAAGTGGTGCGGCGAAGCCGCAGACCGAGCCAGCTTGCTGGCGAAGGGCCGAGCAGACCTGCGAGCCACGGCACAGCCCGACCCGCCCAAAGGGCGGGGCAGCCCCAAAAGAATAGCCACTTAATTGGCCGCTCTGATTTGAATACTTTGGCCTGCTTCCCAAAACACTGCATCTGGACGATAATAGAGGTAAGCTGAATTTGCTGGGGCCGTAAAGTACCCTGGCAGTTCTGCTTTAAGGTCCAAAAGTATCTTTTTAGATCCCGCAAAGGGAATTTTTCTAAAATAGAGCACCAAATAATTATCAAAAATCTCATAATAGTCAAATTTGCCTGCCTCTTGCTGCTCCTTAAGCTGCCAAGATTGTACGCTCAGGCCAGCGGGGATACCAATCATAGCAATTGGCGTGGGGGCGTCCTTATTATCCAATTCGTTTTTAATTTCTACCTCATAGCGCACTAAATCGCCTTCTAAAGCTTGTGTTTTGGCCAAACGAGTAGTCACTGCAATTGGGGCATCTTGGGCTGTAGGCGGTGTATACTCTAGCCAATCAAGCTCCAACATATAGCTTTGTGCTCGGCTAAAGCCCTCAAAGCTCAAGCTAATTTGATTTTGACCCAGCGCCATTTTTTTAGCCAAGCTATCCATAGTTAATGTTAAGCCTGCATAGCTATTAAAAGCCTGTTCTTGGATCAAATTCCCATTTAAACGAACAACTAGCGTCCCCTCCTCTTCCGTTTCTATTTTTTGGGCCAAGGCATAGGCCGTTAGAGCCTTGAGCGACCAAACTGTTCCTTGAGTATCTCCAAAATAATAGCGTCCTTTTGTCTTGAGTAATTCATTAACCAAAGCATGGCAAGCCGTTAACTGTCCAGCCTCTAAATGAGCTAAAATAGTCAAGGCCAGAATATGTGGGCGAAGATTTCGGCCTGTCGCATAAGTAATTGAATGTTCAGCCTTTAACTTATCTAGGTCGGTCATATTTTTTTGGAGCAAAGCCAAAAGTTCCTTGCCCTTAGTCTTTTTTCCTGCATAAAAATGGGCCAAACTAACCAGAGCCAAACGGTATAAATCACGGCTAGCCCTTGCCTCTTTGGCGGCTAGTTGCAGCTCTTTGTCTAGGCCCTTTTCACCAATATAGGCCAAGGACATTGTAATATAAGCATTGCTTACCGCCGCTGATTTTCCCCAGCCATGATTATAGCCTGCGGAAGACAAAAAGCCACCTGATCCGTCACGGCGAGAGAGCAACCAAGTTCGAGCACGCATAAGCATTGCCTCATCTACAATAGGGGCTACTGCAGCCATATCCTTAAATTCCATCAGGCCATAGGCTGTAAGGCCCTCATGTGCAGGAGAGCCGCCGAACCATTCGAAGCCACCGCCCGTAGACTCATAGCCAGCGAGCTTATTATAGCCATCTTGGATATAGCCCAGCGCTTGGTCCGCTACTTGGGGATCGAGTTGGCCTGTAGATTCTAATAAATGCAGAGCCAGAATATTGGGGTAAGTACTAGAAGACACTTGTTCAAAACAACCAGAGGGACGGCGGATCATGCCTTCTAAGGTCCTTTGCAATTGCATAAGTGGATTACCAAAGACCGTAATTTTAGCTTGCATAGAGCCCTCCTTCATCTCCTCAATATTCAATTGATAGCTAGCTTGTAGTTGTTTATCGGCTTGGCTAATAGCTACTGGAAAAGCTCTAGCTTTGAGCTGGCTCTTTAGCGTCAAAGCATCTTTATGCCCATTTGCAAAAAAACTCAGTTTCATATTCAAATTCTTCTCTTGGCTATAATTGAGCATAAAAGGCAACTCTAGGCGCAAAAAGCTGTCTGGAGGAATACTATATTTCTGTGTATCTCTAGCAAATAGCGGTTGCCATTGCTCGCTATTCGACAAATAAAACTTACCTAAAAGCGGTTTTTCTGTTTGGTTAATCAAAAAGACAGGTAGGCGAAGTGTATCTCCAACAATTAGCTCTTTGGGCAATTGTGCCCGTAGTTGAAAAGGAGCCTCTACGCTATAGGTTTTTTCTTGGCGACCAATTTTTTGGTCCCCTACCCCTTCTGTAATAATACGGAAAGTCGTTAGTGCATCAGAATTGTAGAAATAGAGCTCTGCCTCTCCATCCTCATCCGTTTCGATTAGAGAGTTCCAAAACAAGGTATTTCTAAAGTCAGTTCGATCTACAGAAATATCTTCATGGCGCTCTTTTGCGGCTAAATAAGGACCATAATCTGGAGCATAAAAACTTTGGCTTCGATAAAAATTGGCCCATCCTTCCTGACTAAGTTCTACATTTATTCCTTCTACAGTGGTTTTAGTTTCAGCAATTTGGGGCTGACTTAACTTGTCTGCTGTAGGTGTGGGTAGAAGCTGCCCCTCTGCTCTTTTGAGGTTGAGGTAATTGCTAGTCTCATTCAAGTTAGACGAGTTTAGCATAGGTACTTGATTGGCAAAAACATCAGTTACAGGTCGTGGTGCCCCTCCAATAACTCTTGCGCCATCAACAAAGACGTCATTATTCGCTCTTGCGCCATTTTGCTCAAGAGTTTTGCCTTTATCTGATTGGTTAACCCCAGCAGTAACAGCCGCAATACTAGAAATATTACGAGTAGCTAATCTTTCGATATCCTTTGCCCCTAATGTTTGGCCAGAAGTGGCATTATCCATTTCTATCAGTGGAATTCTATACTCTACAACTTTTACCTCTTCAACAGCCATCTCCATTAGTTCTATATTTGCCCCTGAATAATAGTAATCATAACGTATCTCTTCTCCCCCTCCAATGACTAACTGTTTAATTAGGCCTTTAGGATAGCCTACATAAGTAATCAATAGATCATAAGTTCCAGGAGTAATTCCATCCAACTTATAATTCCCATCAAAATCTGTAGCGGTTCCTTTTATTAGCTGGCCAGTTCCAACTTCCAGTAGGGCAACATTGGCAAAAGCCAAGGGCTCTTCAAATTCATTAAAGACCATCCCCTTGAGCACAGCAGGCTCCGAGGAGTTGCCTGTTTTTTTACGACTATAAAAAGTTCCTTTCTCTTGGGGAGCGAAAAAATACTGTCTTTGAAAATAAACAGGCTCTCTATTTTGATAATGATTATGGCGCTTAGGATAAACTATTTGTTCTAAAGTAAAGCCTCTATACTTTGTTTTTAGTACGAGCTCATCTTCTGGCTCATAATCCTCCCAAACAAAAAAGCCCTCTACATCTGTTTTGAGATTTTTGAGTAAATTATTGTTTCCTCTATGATAAATGTCTAGCGACTTATTCGCCAAAGGCATCCCATTAAAAAGGAGTTGTCCAGCCAGGCGTTTTCCATCTTCTGCTGCGAATTTAACTTGGGGCTCAGCCGCCAAGACTTGGCGCCAGTTATAGCGGCGCCAGCCTTGCGTCAAAAGCAAATAATCTAAGGCGGTATCTGCCTTGGGGTTGTTGTCCTCAAAATAAAAAGCGGGTTCTTGGACCTTACCTTTTAGTTGGCTAGAGAGCAAGAAATGAGAGAGAATATTATCGGGCTTATCTTGGTCCAGATTCCAAAACTTATCATCGACCACTGCCAAAGAAAGTTGCGTTTGTACTGGCTTCCCTGCCACATCTTTCACCTTAATTTTTAAATTGACCTCCTCGCGAATGGCGTATTTATCTTTATCTGTTTCAATCTCGATTTGCAAACCTGCTTGCTTCTTGGCAAAGAAAAGGCGTTCAGCCTCGGGCTGTTCGGCCTGATTGAAAAGGGTAATTTTGGTAATTCCCATTTTGCAATCTTTTAGTGGTAAGCTATAGGTTTGGCTGCCTGCCTTCAGAGCGATGCCCCGTTCTTCAATAACACCTGCATCTTGGACCATCAACAGACAGACACTTTGTTTTTTACTGCTGTAAATTTCTAGTTCTAGTTGTTCTTGATCATGGCCCAACACCTTAATACTAAGTCCTTTAGTGAGAACCTTGGGCAAATCAAACTCTTGTTGTACAGGGCGAAGCACTTTTAATCGATATTGTTCCTGAGCGTGTGGTTCAAAATCCAAGACGCCCATTCCCTGATGGTAGCTTTTGTAAGTCTGTAGTTCTTCTCCCGCCCCATTCAATAAAATCGCCTCAATGTCTACCGCTCGACCTTGTAAATCTAGAGATTTTATCGCCAATCTATTTTGAAAACCTGCCATCAAATCTCCGCTTTCGGGCATAAAGTAAAGCTGTATTTTATCTTGAACTAATGGAATGCTTCGCCCAATTGACTCTCTTTTACCTTCATATTCTACAAAGACATTAAGTAAACCTTCTGAAGCGCCTAAAGGAGAGGGCAACTCAAATTGAATTTGGCTTTGTCCCATGGCATTCGTTTCGCCCTTGCCTTTTTTCCAGACTTTTCCTCCTAGAAAAATCTCGTAGCTTAGCTTTTTATTGGCTAAGACTTCATTTTGAGGTGTACGTACATCCAATTTGGCCTGCACCAAATCGCTAGGCCCATAGCGCTCCCTCAAAAAATCTAATTTCATCAGGAGGTCAGGCAAATATTGATTTTGAACTACAATTTTTTTCTCAAAAATAAACTGTTCCTCCCCAAAATTTTTCTGCCAATTCGTCTTTAACCGAAGCGTATAAATCCCACCCTTAGCATTTTTTTCCAATTTAAAATCACCTCTCGCTTTGCCATTTAGTACAGGCAAACGATAATGCTTATCTATCTGTCCTTTAGGATTGATCAACTCTACTTTCACCACCTCGGACTTACCTGCGAATAAGTCTTGATCAAGCAGATAAGCTGAAAACCAAATAGTTTCTCCAGGTTCATAATAACTACGGTCGGTTTGTGCATACACATTTTCTGTAGGCAAAATTTCATTGTACTGCTCTATTTGTTGACTATAGGGCCACTCTTGTGCCCAAGCCGAGCTATATATTCCTATAAAAAGGAGGAGGTAGATAATTTTTTTATACATAGGTTCTTTTTCTTTACTAGATGCAGCCTATTATTTTTTTGATGTGTGTTTTATTCTTTTTTGGGGCCTCTGCTGCGGCTTTGCCTGCTCAGTCTAGCCCTATGGGCCACTACTACACATTGCTAGGCCAGACACTTCGCGCCTTTTTGGTTCTCCCAGCCTTCCCTTAGAGACAAAAAAAGCCTGTACATTACTGTACAGGCTTTATAGATTAGGTTGGCAGTGACCTACTCTCCCACTTTCGTAGTACCATCGGCGCTGAGGGGCTTAACTTCTCTGTTCGGAATGGGAAAAGGTGTCTCCCCCTCGCTGTGACTACCATTAACTCTTTGCTCATCCCTTGGACGAGATATTTTTTTGATAAAAAAAGCCTGTACATTGCTGTACAGGCTTTATAGATTAGGTTGGCGGTGACCTACTCTCCCACTTTCGTAGTACCATCGGCGCTGAGGGGCTTAACTGCTCTGTTCGGAATGGGAAAAGGTGTTTCCCCCTCGCTATGACCACCATTAAATCTTTGTTCATCCCTCTGGATAAACTCTATATCGTTATGACATAAGGAAAGTAATAGAACTTTAAAAGTGCGTTGATTATCGATCTCTCTTTTAAAAAAAAGAAAGAAAAAGGAAGCTTTCGAGAAATTAGTACTACTTGGCTCCCTAACACATCACTGTGCTTCCACCTATAGCCTATCTACCTGGTCATCTTCCAGGTCTCTTCAACGAATACTCATCTTAAGGTTGGCTTCGCGCTTAGATGCTTTCAGCGCTTATCCTTTCCAGATATAGCTACCCAGCATGCACCTG
>Ga0193958_1000234_pt1 | contig 22811 bp, 18 predicted proteins | sample FB_1_MG_FD_140320 | JGI IMG/M metagenome (GOLD analysis project Ga0193958, IMG submission 140320) | Microbial mat bacterial communities from the Broadkill River, Lewes, Delaware, United States - FB_1_MG | ecosystem: Environmental > Aquatic > Freshwater > River > Microbial mats | place: USA... | reverse complement strand
GGAAGGGTTCATTTTGCCGCCTTACAATCGGAGGTTGGGCAAGCACTTTTGGCCCAACACCAACTGGCCAAAAGCGATTTTAAATCACTGGTGTTACTAGATAATGGCCGGGCCTATTTAGGGTCTACTGCGGCCCTGCGCCTGCTCTGTCTACTGCCTTTCCCCTGGCCGCTCTTTGGCGTTTTTTTGTGGCTGCCTCGCTTTTTGCGAGACCCCATTTATTATTGGATTTCCAAAAATCGCTATCGCTGGTTTGGCCAAAAAGAAAGCTGTATGCTGCCCAAACCTGATTGGCAAGATCGTTTTTTATCCTAATTATTTGGGGCCCGCGGCCGCCTTTTTCTAAAAAAGGCGGCCGCCGCTATGCTCCGCCGCTCGCAGGTCTGCTCGGCCCTGCGGCGGCAAAGCCACCTGGGTCTGGCCCTTTGGGCCACGGCTGCGCAGCGCTGGGCCTGCACATCTTGAGTTGTTGCTTTTGGCCTTCGTCTTCGGCGCTCGCTTAGCAGCAAAATATTGGAGGTGTTTGTATTTTTTGCTTAAGATTCTGCAGCCTAAAGGCCGCAGCCAATCATGTTGGGCCATTATCCTGTTCGCCGCAGGAGCTTTTAAGCTCCTGCTTCATTGGAGATGGTCGAAGGCGTGTGATTTTCAGGTCTTGCGGCTTTTAAGCTGCAAGCCATAGGGGGCTAAAAGCTAGCTAATTGGGGCCTAATCTGGCTGCGGCTTTCAACCCGAAGCATTCTATAGGCCCGAAGGGCCGCAGGCCTAGCGATGTGCAGCAGTGGCCCGCAGGGCCAGACCAAGCCGCCACAGGCGGCGAAGGGCCGAGCGAATAGCGAGCTGCGCAACGTAGCGCCGCAAGGCGAAGCCGCAGCGGAGGCCCCAAAACAGCAGCGAGTTGGGACAACAAGGATTTTAGGCTCCTTAAAAACAGAAAAAGGTCTAGCCCTTATTGGACTAGACCTTTAGACAATTAAATCATTGAAAAAGATTAAGGACGTTCTTCCTCTGTTTCTTTTTCGGGTTTGATCGTAAGGATCAGTGCTTTTTCGATATCGGCATATTGGTTAATAGCCTTTTTGATATCTTCAGCTTTGAGGTTTTCGATCATTTCTTCTTTGTCAAAAATACTCAAGGGATTTTCATTGAAGCGATACTTATTGAGTAATTGACCGAGCCAGAAGCGGTTCTCTTTGAGCGAAGTTTCTAAGCCACGGCGTTTTGTTTCGCGGACCTTTTCGAGGTTCTCTTCAGCGGGGCCATCTTTTTGGAGTTTGGCGACTTCCTCTTTAACGGCTTTCACTAGGACTTCAACATCATTAGGTGCGCATTGAAAAAAGACAATAATTTGGCTACTTCCGTTGGGTTCGCGGCTCATGCCACCGCCAACAAATGGGCTATAAACGCCGCCTTTATCTTCACGAAGATTTTCGCGGACCATAATGCTAAGGACGCTAATAGCGGCATCTAGTTTAAAGGCTTCTTGGGCAGACCATTCAACCTCTTGGGCAAAAGAGAGAATTACATTAGATTGAGGGGCGAGACCTTTTTTAAGGTTTTTGGTTATTCCTTTTGTAGGGAATTTCACCTGAGGATCTTGATAATTCTCTTTTCTACTTGTGTTAGGGAGGCTAGCAATATATTGCTCTACCTGTCCTTTAATGTCTTCAGGTTTAAAGTTACCAACAAGGACAAAAGTAAAATCGCTAAAGTCGGCAAAGCGCTCCTTATAAATCTCGTGTGCACGTTTCATATCAATGCTACGAATTTGCTCCTCAGAAAGGATACCTGGGCGGCGGGGGTGATTTTGGCTAAGTGCTTTTTGATATTCGTTGAAAAAATATTGTTGGGGGTTAGAAAGGGCGTTGCGGCTTTGTTCTACAGCCTCTTCAAGGAAAGCTTCATAGGCTTTTTCATCTAGGCGACTTTGAGTAGCGTAGAGATAAAGCAATTTGAGCATAGTTTCGAAATCAGCGGTAGAAGAGCGGCCAGAGAAGCCCTCGCTAAGTTCGCTGATATAGGGGCTAAGGCTTACTGTTTTTGCGGTTAATTTTTTCTCTAGGGCGATACGGTCAAATTGGCCCACGCCAGAGCGGTCTACCAATTCAGCGGCGCTAGAAGCACTAAGGAAATCCTTAACATCATAAATAGAGTGCCCACCGGGGCTATAAGCTTGTAACATAATTTGGTCGCCTTCAAAATCGGTAGGCTTCAAGATCACCTTGGCGCCATTCGAAAGGGTCCATTCTGTGATATTGAGTTCTTTCTCCTTTACTTCTTTTTGGGCAGTCACCTTACCTGCAGTGGGGGCTTTTTCGAGTAGGGGCATATCTAGGAATTTATCCTTATAAGCTTCTACTTCAACTTGCTCACTTTTAGCTAGGAGTTCGCGAATACGATCTTCAGTAGGAATGTTGAGGCCTTCTTTTTCGGGGGCAGTAAGGATAACTGTTCGATTTTCCTTAGTGATCCAAGCTTTGGGCAGGGCGTTCATTTCCTTGAGCTTAATGCTAGGTAGGAATTCTTTCACTAATTGCAATTCCTTTTCGATACCAAATAAGGGGGCATCTTGGAGGAAGTGACTTACACATTCGCCAGCGATAGAAGCAGAAGTTACTTTATCGCGTTTGCGGTAGGCTTGTTCTACATAATTAAGGTATTCGGCTTTAGCGCGTTCTAGTTCTGTATCGGTAAAGCCGTGTTCTAGCACGCGTTTTTGTTCGCGTAGGACTAGAGCAATAGCTTCCTCGATACTATTTTCTTTTGCGCCAGCTTGGATAAAGTAGGCATCGCAATTACGCACATAATTTCCGTAGCCAGATCCTGCATAAAGGAAAGGGGCTTTAGGGTCTTGACTTAGCTCATCGTAGCGAGCGTTAAGCATAATATTATAGAGCTGGTGCGTAATAGATGTTCGAAAATCATCTAGTGTTTTGATACTTTTGGGAGCGTGTTTGTGGATCATTTGGAAGCCTACGCTAGTTGCTTCTTTATCGGTAGCTACAGCAACAAAAGTTTCTTTATGGCCAGGGACCTCGAATAGCTTCTTCGCCTTAGGTTTTTCGGGATTCTCCATTTTGGAGAAATTCGTTTTGATTTTGGCTTCGATTTCGTCTAGGTCAATATCGCCAACAACGATAAGCGCCATTAGATCGGGACGGTACCAATCTTTATAGAAAGTAGTGAGTCGTTCGTAGGGGGCATTTTGGATAACATCGGTAGTACCGATAGGCAGGCGATTGGCATAGCGAGAGTTGTAGAAGAGCTTGGGCCAGTAGACTTGGCGCATACGTTCGTTGGCGCCGAGGCGGGTTCTCCATTCAGAGAGGATAACTCCTCTTTCTTTGTCAATTTCTTCTTCATCAAAAGAGACGGCTGAAGCCCAATCTTGCATAACGACAAGTCCTTTATCTACAAGTCCTTCCTTATCGGTAGGTAATTGTAGCATATAGACGGTTTCGTCGAAAGAGGTATAGGCGTTAAGGTCGGCACCAAAGCGTACCCCTGTCTTTTCGAGGAAGTCCACCAATTCGTTCTTTTTAAAGTTGGTGGTGCCGTTAAAGCACATATGTTCTACGAAGTGGGCAAGACCTCTTTGGCTCTCTTCCTCTTGCATAGAGCCAGCATCAATAGCTAGGCGTAGTTCGATACGATTTTCAGGTTTGGCATTTTTACGAAGGTAATAACGCATACCATTTTCTAGTTGGCCTGTGCGGATACTTTCGTCAAAAGGAAGGGCTGCTTCCATACCACTTGCTTTTTCTTTGACGGTAGTGGTATTGGCAGAAATTCCGCCTAACCCACTCAAGGGCGAACTTGTATCTTTGGCTGGGTTGTTTTGTTGCTCGTCATTAGAAGAGAGTCCACCTTTTACTTTAGTAGAAGTTTTACAGGCAGCTGCCCCCATGAGCAACAAGCCTAGGGCAAACGCCCATTGCTTTAGCTTCATCATGATGATATGTCGATTAAGGAATTAAATATTATGTATTCAATAGTTGTGTTTGACTATCTGTTGTAAGCAAAAATAAAATTTGAAATTAGAAACTGAATTTTTTTCGACTGATATGCCTTTATAGGCCATAAAAACAGTTAAATTTAGTTTTTGCTATATTGCATTAAAACCTCTAACAAAGAATTCATATAGCATAATAGCCTACTGGTTAAAAGCTAGACCTTCGCTATTTTTATCCTTTGTGGTGCTATTCTGCTGTCAGAAAATGCTTAAAACGGCCCAAAATTATTTAGTTGACATTTTTTAAATGTCATTTTTAATGAGGCTTGAAGAGTCTGTAGTACTTTTGTATTGTTTTCAATAGCCAAAGAGACACAAAAGGAGGGGATATTCCTTTAAATATCCTGTGTACATGAGGGCGTTGTCTTTTTATAGATAAAGTGTTGCTGTATATTAAGTTGATAATGAGTCTTTTTGGGTTTTTGGGGGATGGGGAAGGGAAAAAGAGTAATTTTTTTTGAATTTTGAGGTAACAAAAATCAAAATTTTGGCATAAATGTCTAAAGATCTAAGATTAGAGAAGATACTTGAGGAAATCCGGCTTGGAAACAACAAAGTAATCAAGCAGGTTTATCAAGAGAATAGAGCAGGATTTATTTCTTGGGCTTGTAAGCATTTTCAACAAAAAGAAGAGCAGGTAAATGAACTTTATCATGAGTGTTTTCTCGTTTTTGTTGACAATTTGCGCAAAGGCAAGCTAACTACTTTGAGTTGTAAAATAAGTACTTATCTAGCAGGAGTTTCAAAGCTTCTTCGGAAGGAAGAGTTTCGCAATAAGAAGAGAGAAAAATCATCAACTAAGGATGATATTTTCTGGGAAAATAATGAGGCTATTGTTGTTGATACTTCTGTCTTGGATCATTACGAGAATGAACATCGTAAAAAAGCGGTAAGAAGTTTACTTAAAAAGATAAGTCCTTCTTGCCAGAAGTTACTTACCCTTATTTTTTATAAAAACTATCAGCTTCCTGAAATCGTGGAAATTATGGAATACTCTGATGAACGTGTGGTGCGCAAGCGAAAATCCGTTTGTTTGAAACAGCTTCGAGAGATTGCCAGACCATTTGAGGATAAGCTTCACTAGCTGCTAGCCCCCCAATGCTAGTAGAAAAAATTTCCCCAGAATGATCACAGAAGAAAGAAAGTTAGAGTTATTAGAAAAAATGGCGTTGAAGCATGCTATGAGTAATCAGGAGCGTGAATTGGCTGAGCAACTAACAAAAACAGAATTTAGGGAAGAGTATGAAGATTATAAGATGCTTTTTCAAGGATTAGATGGTTTAGCCGCAGAGAGTCTTATAACTGATATGAAAAAATGGGACTTAGAGGCGCCTGAAGTAGTACAGAATACGTCAAGTCAAACGATTCGCTTTTTGCCTAATTTTAGGTTTTGGCATATTGCAGCCAGCATATTATTAGTTTTTGGTTTAGGTTACAGTATACATCAATTCTTTCCTTCAGGCGATCAGTATCTATCTGATTTAGACGCTGTTCCTTTGTATAGTGTAACTCGAGGAGAGACTTCTGAAGCTAAGCAGGCTTTTGTAGTTACTGAGTATGCTAAAGGAAATTACCAACTCATTATGCAAGAAATGGGAGGACTCTCTTTGGCCGATTTACAAGCCCAAGATGCTAAATTACAATTGATTTTTTCATTTAGTAGCCTTAAAACGGGCCAACAACTGGAAAAGGCAGAGGCTTTACTCCTTTCTTTTCCTGAAGATAAAGATAAACCCCGTCTACAGCAGTTAAAAGACTTTCAGCTCTTTTTGCTTAGTTATCAATTGGGTAAAGAAGAGGCTATGAATCGTTTAGGCAAAAAAATATTAAGTAATCAACGGCATGAGCGTTATCATCAGCTAGAACAATTTTATGAGCAAAAAGGCCTTAGTTATCCCTAGTAAGCAGGGAGTGTAGCGAATGCATTTAAATAGAATTTAACTGGCCAGTCCTAGCATGGGGCTGGCCTTTTTTGTTGGAGTTTTATTGGCTTAGCGATGCGTAGGGGGGCGGCGAAGCCGCAGACCAAGGGCAGAACGAAGTGAAGCCCGTAGGGCCGAGCAGACTTGCGAGCCCCGCAGCGTAGCGCCCTGACCGAAGGGAGGGGAAGCCCCAAAAAATCTAAAAAATAAGTTTGTTTAACTTAGATAACCGTCGTAAGTTAGGCAATAAAATTAGTTGCATATTATGGCTGTTTTGTTAGCGTATAAAGGCTTGACAATTGATTTTCAGCAGGGAGAAGGTCCTGTTGTTCGGGCAGTAGATCAACTGAGTTTTCAGTTGCGTTCAGGAGAATTATTAGGTATTGTGGGAGAGTCGGGATCTGGAAAATCTGTGAGTTGTTTGGCGGCTTTGCGTCTTTTAGCTCGGCCTGCAGTACAATATACGGCGGGGCAAATTATTTATCGAAAAGGGGAGCAGGAGGTAGATTTATTGCAACTTAAGGATGCAGAGATGCGCAAAATTAGGGGGAAAGAAATTGCTATGGTTTTTCAGGAACCTATGAGTTCGCTTAACCCTGTTTTGTCTTGTGGAGAGCAGCTTATTGAAGCGATTCCGAAGGAGGAAAAAAAGGATGCTCAACAAGCAAAAAATAGGGCGTTAGCTTTATTGGAGAAGGTACGATTAGCAGATTTCGAGCGTATTTTTTCAGCTTATCCTCATCAGCTTTCTGGAGGCCAGAAGCAGCGGGTGATGATTGCTATGGCCTTGGCTGGTCGGCCCAAAATATTGATTGCAGATGAGCCAACGACGGCTTTAGATGTATCGGTACAGAAGTCTATTCTAGAACTTATTAAACAGTTGCAAAAGGAACTCGATATGGCAGTGATTTTTGTAACGCATGATTTAGCTGTTTTGGCAGAAATTGCTGATCGGGTTTTGGTCATGTATCAAGCTAAACGAATGGAAGAGGGGCCTATAGTAGAGATTTACCAGTCTCCCCAATCGCCATACACTCGAAGTTTACTAGCTTGTCACCCACCTTTAGATATTTGGCTCAAGCGTTTGCCCACGGTTCCCGATTTTATGGGAGATCAGCCTAAGTATAGCTCTGCGAAAGCTGCTCGAAAGGCTTTGGCTAAGGCGGCTCCAGTTTATAAACAACCGAATATAAAGCCGCTTTTAGAAGTAGAAAATCTAAGGACCTATTTTCCGAAGGAGCGAAATTTTTTTGGGCGACCAAAAAGTTACCTTAAGGCGGTAGACGGGGTTTCTTTTTCACTTTATCCAGGAGAGGTTTTGGGCTTAGTTGGAGAGTCGGGCTCTGGTAAAACTACTTTGGGGCGTAGCGTATTGCGGCTACAAGCTTGCCAGGCAGATAAACTCTGTTTTGATGGGCATAATCTATTAAATTTATCGGCTCAAAAGTTGCGTAAACTTCGGCCGCAAATGCAAATTATTTTTCAGGATCCCTTAGCAGCACTCAATCCTAGACAAAAAATTGGGCAAGCCATAGAAGAGCCCATGCGCTTACACGCTATGTTGTCTTCTAAGCTAGAACGCCGAAAACGAGTAGAGGAATTACTTGAACAAGTGGGGTTGTCTGCTAATCAATATAATCGCTATCCCCATGAGTTTTCTGGTGGACAGCGCCAGCGAATTTGTATTGCTAGGGCATTAGCTTTGCGTCCCCGACTCATTGTTTGCGATGAATCAGTTTCAGCTTTAGATGTGTCGGTTCAAGCTCAGGTGCTTAATTTATTACTAGATTTAAAAGAACAATACCAGTTGAGTTATATTTTTATCTCTCATGATCTATCTGTAGTTAAGTTTATGGCCGATCGACTTATCGTGATGCAAAATGGTCAAATTGTAGAGCGGGGCAGTAGCCAACAGATTTATGAACACCCGAAAGAAACTTATACCCAAGAACTCATTGCAGCTATTCCTAAAGGCTCGCTAAACCCTAAAAAATGATTAAACTAATTGCCCAACCACCTTATCCCGCTAATGCACTAAAGTCTAAACGGAATAATTGGGCCTACGACTTGAAAGATGCTGAACATTGGCAGATTGCCGACGAGTTTATTGATGTACAATCTGGACTTTGTGTCCTCATACTAAAGACAGGCCTTAGCGATAGTTTACCCCCTAAAATTTACCTCATCAAGAGTAACCCAATACAATTACTCCAAGCTAAAGATTGGCGACCTTTATTTGATTATGCGGCTAAAGAAATGCAAGATCCCAAAGAACAGTTCTTTTTGAAAATTCAACGAATTTGGTCTCAAGATGGAGATTATTATGAAGAACAACTCTTCGAATTACCCCAAAAAAAGCTGATTGCTCAACGTAAACGCCCCGCTTTTGAAGAAAAAAAAACCGAAAGTTTACTTCTTAATCAACTTCGCAAGTTGCGAATGCAGAAACAGACACCCCAAAAACTTAATTTAGATCAACTTTGGCAAAAACAACAAGATCAACTAACTCATGCTTCTAAGTTGTTATTAATGAGCTATGTAGATGAAGATAATGCCATTTTTCGCCTCTGGACTAAAAACGGACAATTGAAATTGTATAACCAAGAGGACCAAATTATTCGAGAATTTGAAAGCTTGACTGATTTCTGGTGGTTTTGGAACGCCGAAGGCCTATTTTTTCTCTATTATCGCCCCTGCCAGCATTGCTCAGATCATTTCGAACGCCCATTGTTGCTTAGCAAGTGGATTGTTGAACTGGGAAACCAACTTCGCCGTAGCCAAAGCCTACATAGTAGCGATTATTTTCTCCTCCAACAATGGGAAAATCTCTGCTATGACCCTATCCTATCCCCTAATTGCTTCAAACAATTTTGTCCAATCTGTGGAAGCGAAATGCCCTATAATCCCCGCTACCCCAAAAGAATTTGTAAAAAATGCCAAACTAAAGCCAAAAACGACTTTGGCCAACCACTTCGCTTTTATAATCAAGGCCTAACGAGGGGCTTGCTCTTAGAAACATTGAGCGAAACAGGCGAAGTTTTAAGTAAAGATCAAGGCAAAAACCAATATCACTGTTATGTCGATGATCAACTTTGCTTGTTGCACGAAGGTCGCTTTGGCGGACTCATTTTACGCTTAATTGATTAACTAGTTGCTTTTTTGGGGCCCGCGGCCGGCTAGGCTTTGCCTAGGTCGGCCGCCGCTATGCTGCGCGGCTCGCTGCTCGCTCGGCCCTGCGCGGGCTTCGCCCGCTGGGTCTGGCCTGCGGCCACCGCTGCGCAGCGCTGGGCCAAATAACGCCCGACCGAAATAGAAAATTCAAGCAAAGGCCTAAAAAAACTAGGTAGAATCAAAAAACAATTAATATATTGCCAATCGCAGTTAACTAACTGATAATAAAAAAGTTATGCTATTTGTGTAATTGATTGAGAATTAATAAATTAGCGAAAATTGAAGAGCTATATCGTTTTTCTAAGAGGAATTAATGTCGGCGGTAAACGTAAACTTCCTATGAAGTTACTCCAAAGCTGGCTAGCCGAAACTGGAAAATATACCGCTATTAAAAGTTATCTCCAAACTGGAAATATTTTGCTGAAAACTGAAGTGAAATCACCCCAGAAGCTAGAAAACCAATTAGAAGAATTGCTCCAGCGCAAAATGCAAGATGCTCCCACTGTCTTGGTCCGAACAGTAAAAGATTATATTTCTGCCATAGAAAATCGGCCATTTCAAGAGCAGGCCTTAGAAAAATCTTATCTTTGTCTTCTCAAATCTGCTGATTATCAGGGCCAGCAACAGCCCAGCGATGAAGTAGAAGAATGGGAGTGGCAAAAAGGAATGTTATTTCTCTATTACCCCAATGGCTATGGCCGATCAAAACGAGCCAACAACTATTGGGAACGACAACTGAAAATGCCCTGTAGTAGCCGCAACTATAAAACTTGTCTACATTTACTCGCCTTAGCCAAAAGCACCTATGTTGATTAGCAAACAAGAGTTGAGTTCATCCCTTGGCGTCTGTAACTCAACCATTAGAAACTGGATTAGAACCGGATTATTGCCCGACTACCAAAAGGGACAAGAAGGATATACCCCCAGAACGATAGAGGAAATCATGAGCCAAATACAAGCCACAAACAAACTGAGAAGTAGAGTGAACCGCAGCCATAAACACGAATTGCAAATCGTAACCGGAACCCTAAGCTATGCCGAAAGTAAGCTCTTGGTCGAATGGCTACTCCAACTCTCCGAACGCCATCAGCTTTCGGTAGATGCCCTTATGTGTTGCCTCTCACTTAAAGCCCTAGAAGATGCTGAGCTCATCGAAATGGATTGGGCCAATAGCCAACTCTATTCAACCTCAGAAGAGTTTACTCGCTTTTTGCAAATTTGGCTAGATGAACAAGCTTTACCCAAAGATTTAGCCTCCCTCCAAAGAGATTTGCTCGGCCTTAGTGTGCCCGAAAAAGAACCCGACTTTATGGGGGTGATCTACGAATCTATGCGGAGCTTAAGCGAAAAAGCAAAGTTGGGCGCTTTTTTTACCCCCCCAGAATTAGTGGAAGATATTGTGGTGCCCGCTAGCGCTAGTGTCCTCGATCCTTGTAGCGGAACAGGAACTATTTTGTTGCATGTGCTAGATCGAGCTCACGCTCCCTCGCTAATCCACCTTCGTGATGTAGATAGCCTAGCATTACGCATTGCTAAAGTGAATTTTGCTCTCTTTTTCCAACGAATAGACGATTTGGTCCATACCGAAGTAATGGATGTTCTAGAAGAACAACCCCAAGAACGCTTCGATTATATTATTACGAACCCACCCTGGGGCGCTAAATTGGATAAAAAACGCAAGAAGGAATTGCGCAAAACTTATCCCGAACTTAAAAGCCCTGAGTCTTTCAGTATTGCACTTTTTAATGCTTTACGTAAGCTCAAAAGAGGTGGCCAACCAGGCATCCGCCAAGATAGCCGCCTAATCTTTATCTTACCTGAATCACTACTCTACGTAGATGCCCATAAAGGTATCCGTGAGATTCTCTTCGAACGTGAGTACAAAATTGCAATTCGCTTTTTTGGTAAAGCTTTTAAAGGCGTGATGTCTAGCGTGATTCGCCTAGAACTACAAAGAGGAAACCGCCAGCTCCAACTCGAAAGAGATGGCCAATGTATGGATATTCCCTTTGCGCTTTTGGCCCAAAATTATTTCCGCCCACCAGCGCTAGAAACTAAGGCAGAACTCCAAATTCTTCAAAAGATTTTGGACCGCCCTTTCTTTACTTTGGCTCAAGGCGATAGCACTTTTGGGTTGGGCATTGTTACTGGAAATAATAAGGCTCACCTTCAAAATGAGCCTGGACCAGGCCTAGAACCCATTTATACGGGCAAAGAATTACAACCCTTTGCCTTTGATGCCCCACGCAAGTTCATCCGCTTTGAACCCGCAAAATTGCAACAGGTGGCTCCCCTTCAATTATACCGCCAACCCAAAATTTGCTACCGCTTTATCTCAAAAGAACTTAAGGTTGTAGCCGATTTCAAAGGGAGTTTACTCTTAAATAGTATCAATTTTATTGTGCCCGATCGCCGCTTATCTATTAAGGCGCTTTGCGCATTCCTCAATTCGCCTGTGGCTAGCTTTCTCTATCAACGACTCTTTAATTCGATTAAGGTGTTGCGTCGCCAAATTGAGCATTTCCCAATCCCACAAGCTTTTAAAGAGTATAGCCCCGCCCTAGAAAATCTACACGATTGGCAGGTGGAAGGCCATGAAGGCCGCTGGGAATTACATGTACTTACGGCAAAAATGTATGGCCTCGATGATCTGGAAACAGAGGTTCTCTGGAAAACAATGGGGGGAGAAGATCTTTAAGTTTTTTTGGGGCTGCCCCTTCCGATGGGTTGAAACCCAGCGCAAAGCGGTACCGCTTTGCGAAGCTATACAAAATGAGGGTTAAAACCCTCATGAGCTTTCGGTCGGGTCGGGCTGTATCGCAGCTCGCTGTTCGCTCGGCCCTTCAGCGCTTACAGCGCCTTGGTCTGCCGCCAAAGGCGGCCCTGCTGTCCATCCCTCAGCCTGCGGCAGCTTCGCAGCCTGTAGAATCCAAAAAGGGCCTCGCTACATAGTTAGCGAGGCCCTTTACTGTTTAGATTTTTTGCCTTATCGGCGGTTGTTGTACTGCCTTCTGTTATTATAATTATTATTCTTTTTGTAATAATTATTGCGACGATATTTAGGCTTAAGGAAATCCAAATATGTTTTGGGCGAAATGCTGAGTTTTCCCGCACTTAGTCGATGCAATTCTTCGGCAATTAGTTCGTTGGTTGCATGTCCTTGATTGAATTTATTGTAAGCCTGTTTCATAAAGGCTGCAATAATACGCGTAAATTCTGCCTTTTTCTCCTCATCCTCCATAGCAATTGCTTTCTCAATCATTTCAGGAATGCCTCGGCCATATTGGCGGTAGCGGAGATTATTTTTAGGATAGGGGATAGGATCTGGTTTGATCTTTTCCTTTTTGCTAGGTACTCCTTCTGGGATATTGACATCTAACTCATAATTGCATATTTGTAGAATATGCGACCAAATTTTGATGCGATAATCATCTGTACTTCTTTGAGGGTCCGGATACATATTGATAATGAGCTTGACAATATGCTCAATAGCTACTTGTCGCTCTTCTGCATCTTCAATAGCTTTAGCGTAAAGAATCATGGCTTGCATATTTCGGCCAAACTCACGCACAAGGATAGGATCTTTTTCGGTATGATAAGTAGAGTTGTGTTGCATAAATAGTGTTGTGTGAACAGACAAAAGCAAGGGGCCAAAATGGATCCTTTGCCGTAGAATAGGGCGGCGAAGCCGCCACGGCCATAGGCCGAATGGACTAGCGATCTGTAGCAGGGCCGCCTTTGGCGGCAGACCAAGGCGCTGCAAGCGCCGAAGGGCCGAGCGAGCAGCGAGCTGCGAAAGGTAGCGCCCGCAGCCCCTCTAAAAAGGGCTGCGGGAGGCCCCAAAAAATGGGACTATTCTACAGTAACAGATTTAGCAAGATTACGGGGTTGGTCTACGTTGCAGTCGCGCAAAATGGCAATATGATAAGCCAATAATTGGAGCGGAATCACAGAAAGCAGAGGAGAAAGAGGTTCCTCGGTGTCTGGAATTTCAATAGCATAATCGACCAACTTCTCAATGGCTTGATCGCCTTCTTTGATAATGGCGATAACTTTTCCTTTGCGGGCCTTTACCTCTTGGATATTACTAATAACCTTTTCGCGGGTGCTATCATTGGAAGCCACCACAATTACAGGCATATTTTCATCAATTAGGGCGATAGGACCGTGTTTCATTTCGGCAGCGGGATAGCCCTCAGCGTGAATATAAGAAATTTCTTTGAGTTTGAGAGCGCCTTCTAGGGCCACGGGGAAATTGTAGCCACGACCTAGATAAAGGGCGTTATTGGCATCTTTAATTTCCTGGGCCACATATTTGATTTTGGCGTCATTTTGTATTAGGCTTTCTACCTTAGCGGGGATGTTTTCCAGTTCATTGAGAAGTTGGAAAAAGTAAGAGCTAGAGATCGTCCCCTTCTTACGGGCCAATTGTAACGCCATAAGTGTAAGTAGCACAAGTTGGCCCGTAAAAGCTTTCGTAGAGGCCACACCAATTTCTGGACCAGCATGAATATAAGAGCCAGCATCCGTCATTCGAGCAATCGAAGAGCCAACTACATTACAAATACCATAGAGCAAGGCATCGCGATCGCGGGCCAGTTCTAGGGCGGCAATTGTATCGGCTGTTTCTCCAGATTGAGAGATGGCCAAAACGATATCTGTATTTTTGATAATCGGGTTACGGTAGCGGAACTCCGAGGCGTATTCTACCTCCGTGGGAATACGGGCTAGGTCTTCAAAAAGGTGTTCACCAATCAAGCCAGCAATCCAAGAGGTACCACAGGCCGCAATAATAATGCGATCAGCATTGATAAAGCGGTTTTCAAATTCATTGATTCCTCCCAAAGTAATAATGCCTTGTTTGGCATTGATGCGGCCACGCATAGCATCGGCAATGGTTTTGGGTTGCTGATAGATTTCTTTGAGCATATAATGGTCAAAACCACCTTTCTCGATGGTGTCAATCTCCATTTCGAGATATTGGATAAAAGGCGTTTGGATTTCGTTGCCAATTGTTTTGATCACAAACTCGCCATTATCACGAGCAATCAGAATCTCCTCATCATTAAGGTAGACTACGTTCTTGGTATATTCTACAATAGGAGAGGCGTCAGAGGCAATAAAAAACTCGCCAGATTCGCCTAAGCCGAGGACCATTGGGCTGCCTTTTCGGGCAGCAATAATGCGATCAGGGGCTGTTTTATCAATAATTACGATGGCATAGGCGCCAATAACTCGGCTGAGCGACATTCGGACTGCCTCTTCAATAGAAACGGCTTCTTTTTTCTGAATTTCTTCAATGAGATGAATAAGAATCTCAGTATCCGTTTCAGATTCAAACTCATGCCCCTCTCTTTCTAGCGCAAGGCGGAGACTATCGTAGTTTTCAATAATACCATTATGAATAATGGCTAATTGCTTGTTGCCAGAAACATGAGGGTGAGCATTGATATGATTGGGGGCGCCATGTGTAGCCCAACGAGTATGCCCAATCCCAATATTCGCTTTAGTGTTTTTCTCTTGGGTAAAGTCAAGCAGTTCTTTAACCTTTCCCTGCCGTTTATAAACCTTAATATCAGTATCCCCTTCTTCAGGATTGAAAAGAGCAACGCCAGCGCTATCATAGCCACGATACTCTAGGCGCTGTAGCCCTTTAATAAGAATAGGGAAAGCCTGACGCTCTCCAATGTAGGCAACAATTCCACACATAGTTTAATCGATTTTGGTGTAGGTTAAGAAGAGTTTGGCCTGAAGGTTATTCGCCTGCCCATTTCCAATACGCATACGTTCTGTATCAGTAATTGCAGCCGTTTGAATATATACTGCTGCTTCTTCTGTTTCTTGATCAACAATACGTTGTAGGTATTCAGAAAGGTTCATCGCAAAATACGCTTGATCATTATCATACTGCAAGAGTCCCCCAAAAAGTCGGAAAGGATCGCTGGGGTTGCGATTGACAGAGCTAGTTACATCATCAATAAGAAGATAACCATCAGAGCTTGTTTTTTCTAAACAAAAAAGTTGATCTGGGGCCAAAAAATTTCGATCCTGTTCTTCGGCCACTTGAATGACTAATTCTGCTTTGTTCACAATAATAGCGCCTAAGTTAGCCAAATTCGGGAACGTAAGCTGTACGCTTGGTCCATTCATTCCCTGAAGATAAACGATACTATCGGTACTATTATTTTGAAAAATTCCCGTATTGCTGTAATCATGACTAATGTTCAATACCGATTCAGCATCATCGTCCATAAGGTATTCATAGCTTTGAGCTACTCCCGAAGAATCAGTATAATAAAGCGTAAGCTTAGAGTAAGCACTTTCCGATAAAAAACGAAGCATAGCAGATTGTTGCCCATTAGTTTTTGGGCGAATATAAACCCCCTTAAATGCTTCTTTAAATACACTGTTACTACTATAAATTGCCGAATCTGGTTGCATAAGGTATTGCCCCAAAGAATCAGCCAAACGAATCCGAAGCTGAGGATCTCTAGCTACGTCATCTACACTAACTGGCTCATTCACTTTGGGCACAAAACTAAAGTCTGCCAACAATTCACCAGTCGAAAAATGAGCATCAGAAGTATAACTTTCATCAGGATCAAGATCTTCTAATAAACGATAAACTTGCCACTCTTGAATACCCAATTGGCTAATGTTTCCTCCATAATGCCCCACAGAATCATAGGCCAAACTAAGCACTAAAGAATCAAAAACAGCATTGGGAAAACTCGCATTGCTGCTCGTCAAACGAAAATTAGCATAAATACCCGCTGTCGATTTCCCAAAAATAGGATCTACATAACTACCGCAAATCCAACGTGTCCGTGCCGAACTAATCAAAGGATCAGTCAAAACAGTCTGCATATCTAAACTTAATGTATCAGTATACATAATATCAGCAGGATCTTGCTCTACCAAAGAAAGACCTAATTCGCTAGGTTTGCTACAGGCAGCAATAAGAAAAAGGCTGCTCCAAAAAAAGAGGGTTCTAATTTGCATAAACATTTAGAGTACAAGGCCCATATCGGGCGGTGATTCAATGCTAGAGAGGCCAAAGCCAAAAAGCGGTCACAAAGGTACAAAATAGTATTTAGCTTTCTCTAGCTTTTATATAACTGGACGGCTTATTGCGATCAATAGACTGGTTTTTAGGGGCTTTCCCTCCCTTCGGTCGGGCCGCTCCCCTCCACAGCTCGCAGGTCTGCTCGGCCCTGCGGCAGCAAAGCTGCCTTGGTCTGCCGTTACACGGCACTGTTTCGGGCAGCTAAGCCTGCGGCGGCTTCGCCGCCTGTAGGACGCCCAAAGGACCACTTCCCTCTTAGCAACGCCCCTAAAACAAAAAGTGTGGGGCCAAAAACAAAAAAACGCTTATCAATATATTGATAAGCGCTTTTTAAGTTGGCTTGGCTCAAAGAACATACTAAGCGTTCTCCTCTACTGGATTAAGCAACTCTTGGAAAAAATCCCACTGCTTGCCCCAAGCATCGGCATCCTTTTCTACCCCACAGCAAAAGCTAGCTTTACCATTTTCTGTCATCAAATCTTCAGGAGCAGTAAAGGCATCCGCATAGGTAATAGCTCCCGCATTAAGATCTAGCTGACCATCAGGCATATAAGCCGCTTGCTCTGCCTCACTCAACTGATTGTCTGTAGCAACTTTTACAAATTGCTCTGATAGAGCCGTCTGTATAGTTTCATCTACAGCATAAGCAGAATAAACCAATTGACTATCTTGGAAAATAGGCTCGTTCTTATAATGATTCTTGAGGTAGGAAGGCAACAAACTGCTCATCCAACCATGACAATGAATAAGGTCAGGAGCCCAACCAAATTTCTTTACAGTCTCAATTACCCCCTTACAAAAGAAGGTCATACGACTCATGTTATCCTCAAAGGGCTGCTCGTCTTTGTCCAAAAACAATTGCTTGCGCTTGAAAAAATCATCATTATCTAAAAAATATACCTGCATACGAGTACCAGGCAAAGAGGCCACTTTAATTAGTAGAGGGTAGTCTTCATCACTGACGTTAATATTCATACCAGAGAGACGGACCACCTCGTGCAAACGGTGGCGACGCTCGTTGATCAAACCATATCGAGGCATCAAGATGCGCAGTTCCGCACCCTGCTCCTGAATGTATTGAGTATACTGACGAGCAATATCCGCAATCTCCGACGCAGTTGTGTAGGGCTTGAACGCCTGGCTCACAACCAAGATTCTTTTTTTATCAGCCATAGACCTTATATGTATATAGTTAAAAGAAAATTTTCTTTGAAATCGAGTTCAAAGTGTTTGCAAAATTACAAAAAAAAACCGACTTTTCCGAATTTATTAGCAGATTCCTATCCTTCAAGCGCTTTGTACATAGGAGTTTGTAAGTTTTTTAAGCAATAGAATTATGCTGGTTTGTAAAAGTCGATCTGCCTTGCAAGCAGCTCTAAACAGTTGGAAGGCCGCAAACAAAAGTTGGGGGTTTGTTCCCACCATGGGCGCCTTGCATCAAGGTCATCTTAGCCTTCTCCAACAAGCCAAAGAAGAACAAGGCATAGCCATCTGTTCTATCTTTGTTAATCCCACCCAATTCAATGATCCCAAAGATCTAAAAGCTTATCCCCGCCCCATAGAAAAAGATATTGCTGCCCTAGAAAATATCGGCTGCGACCTGCTTTTTTTGCCCTCTGTAGAAGAGGTCTACCCCCACAATTGGCAAGCTCCAAATGTCCCCTTAGATGGCCTAGATTTACCTATGGAGGGGGCCCATCGTCCTGGCCACTTTAAAGGTGTAGTAGAAGTAGTCTACCGCCTACTAGAACTCTGTCAACCTAAAGCCCTCTATATGGGCCAAAAAGATTTCCAACAATACGCTATTGTTGGAAAAATGATTAGAGAACTACAATTGTCAGTAGAGCTGCATTGCGCCCCCATCGTCCGCGAAAAAGACGGCCTTGCCATGAGCTCCCGAAATGTACGCCTTAGCCCCAAAGGCCGAGCCCTTGCTCCTGCCCTCTACCAGTCGCTGAAAGCTATGCAATCGGCTAGTGAACAGGAAAATGAGGCCCAAAATCTACTTGACCAAGCTCAAAAAAGCTTGCAAGCAGCAGGGATCCAAGAAATTGACTATTTCGAAATTGTAGATGGCTATAATTTGCAGCCCCTAAAGTCCCTAGAAAATACTAACTTTGCGGTGGCCTGCGCTACAATCCGAATTGATGGTGTGCGCTTACTCGATAATCAAATTCTAAAGAAAATTTAATTTGTGGCCCAGCCACAAAGCAATTATTATAACTTATAGAGAAAATGAAATACAAAGCCCACCCATGGCACGGCATCTCTGCCGGTAAAAAAGCTCCCGCATTGGTTACCTGCTTTATCGAAGTAGTACCTGGAGACGAAATGAAGTATGAAGTAGATAAGGAAAGCGGTTACCTGATGATTGACCGCCCCAATAAATTTTCTAATATTCTGCCCGCCCTATACGGCTTTATTCCCCAAACTTATTCTGCCGAAGCTTGCGCCAATTATTGTATGAAGCAATCAGGCCTAAGCAATATTGAAGGCGATGGTGATCCTATCGATATTGTGGTCCTTACTGACCGTAAGGTTCCTCATGGAGACCTCCTCCTAGAGGCTATCCCCGTGGGCGGTTTTCGCATGATTGATGGTGGTGAAGCCGATGATAAAATTGTTGCGGTCCTTAAAGGTGATTCTACTTATGGCGATATCAGTGAAATGAGCGATTTACCCGAAAAACTCATTAAACGAATCAAGCACTATTTTTTGACCTATAAGGAGCACCCCGATACACTCGGGAAACAAGCACCTAAGGTGGAAATTACTCAAGAGTATGGCCAAGAAGAAGCCTTTGAGGTGATTAAAGCTGGCCAAAAAGATTATCTCACGCACTATGGCCAAAAAGAAATGGCCAAAAATTAATAGCAGCATGCAAGATTTTTTTGTTCCAAATGATATCCTCCGCGTATTTAGAGGCCTCTATCCCAATATAGACCTCTGTAACGTAGAGTGGAGCTGGGAAGTGCCTGGCAAAATCTATGAAGCCGATTTTGAACTTAATGGCCATGAGTATGAGGTGGAAATTACCGTAACTGGCCACCACCTCCTCACCGAAATTGAAGGCCCCGAAGCACCAAAATCAATCTTGGATATTCTCGCCGAACTCTACCCAGAACATAGCGTGGATGCCTGTACTTGGGTACACTATAGTAATGGTGATCTTAGCTTTGAGTTTGAACTCACTTCTACTAAAAATGGTCGCAAGTTTGAAGTTCATCTCCGTGAGGATGGCCAGTTTTTGCTAGAAGGAATTGACCTCTAGTTTTTTTTAGCCTCTTTTTAGATGAATTTGGGGCCTGCGGCCAAGCTAGGCAAAGCCTAGCTTGGCCGCAGCTATGCTGCGCCACTCGCAGGGCTGCTCGGCCCTTCAGCGGCGAAGCCGCTTCGGTCTGGCCTTCGGCCATGGCCATGGCTGCGCAGCGGTTACTCCCTTTGGTCGTCGAACTGCAGACTAAAGTCCTTGTTGTGGCCGCAGATCCAGTTTTTTTCTTTTGGCTGTGTTCTTCGGCAGTTAATTTCATGAGGGTTTTAACCCTCATTTATATATCATTGCGAAGCAATACCACTGTTGCTGTAGGTTTTAACCTACAGATATGTATCCATTTTGGAGGCGGCGAAGCCGCCGCAGGCTTAGGGATGGATAGGGGGGCGGCGAAGCCGCAGACCCAAGTTTTTTGAGCAAAGCGAAAAAAACTGCAGGGCCGAGCGAATAGCGAGCCCCGACACAGCCCGACCCGAAGGCCCAAAGGGCCGAAGGGGAAGCCCCAAAAAAATAGCCCCTTATATATATGTGTAGACTTAGCGGATTTTGGGATTTTTCTAGCCCCACTTATAACCCTCGAGCTGTTTTGCAAGCTATGCGAGATAGTTTGGAGCATGGCGGCCCCGATTATGGTGGTGCTTTTTTAGATGTCGAAACGGGCTTAGCTTTAGGCCATCGTCGTTTGTCCATTATTGATTTGAGTCCCGCAGGCAACCAGCCCTTATATTATAAGGAGAAGGCCCTGATTTTTAATGGTGAGATTTATAATTATCAGGAAATCCGCAAGGAATTAGAGCTTTTGGGCCGAGCTTTTCAGACGGAATCAGATACAGAGGTGCTTTTTCAGGCTCTAGAAGAATGGGGAGAGGCGGCTGTGAATCGCTTTCATGGAATGTTTGCTTTTGCGCTTTGGGATAAGGCCAAGAAGGAGCTATTAATTTGTCGAGATCGCTTGGGGGTAAAGCCGCTCTACTATTATTATCAGGATGGGCTTTTTTTATTTGCCTCTGAACTCAAAGCTTTTCATCAGCATCCTGGCTTTCGTAAAGAAATTTCACCTCAGGCGGTATCGCTTTATTTGCAGCAGGGCTATATTCCTGCACCATATTGCATTTTCAAGGGGTGTCAAAAACTAAAAGGAGGACATTTCCTGAAGCTCAATCAAAAAGGCGAGCTGCAAACTTATCCTTATTGGTCTTTGGCGGAGCGTTATGCAGCCGCAGAAATTCCAGATGCCTCAGAAGCGGAACTCAAATCGGCTTTAGAGAAAGAATTGCGGCAATCTTTTGCTTTGCGTATGGTGGCCGATGTGCCTGTGGGCGTATTTTTGTCAGGTGGAGTGGATTCTTCAATAGTGGCAGCTTTGCTACAAGATCAATCGGCTCAACAGCTGCGTACCTTTACCATTGGCTTTAAGGATAAAGAATACAATGAGGCCAATCAGGCCAAGGCGGTGGCAGAGCATATCGGCAGCCAGCATGAAGAGCTCTATTGTGGGGCTGAAGATTTTGAGCAGTTGATTCCTAATTGGGCCGAACTATATGATGAACCTTTTGGGGATAGCTCTGGCATTCCCACTTATTTGGTGTCCAAAATGGCCAAGCAATCGGTTAAAGTGAGTCTTTCGGCCGATGGAGGCGATGAACTTTTTGGCGGCTACACTAAATATGAGGTTTGCCAACGCTTTTATCCAAAAATAAAAAAACTGGGGCCATTACGCCCCTTGGCGGCAGCATTGATGGGCCAAATTAATCCCTTTTGGTTAGAGCGCAATGCTAGTAAATTGCCCATTCTCAAAGGCTATAAAAATATTAGTAACAAGTGGCCAAAATTAGTGGCCGCTTTGGGGGCCAAAGATCAAGAGGCTTTTTTTCATCAATCTTCCTCTTATATTTCACCCGAAAAGCATCAGGCTTTATTTGGATCGCCCACGCCTCGCTATCAAGGCAAGCTAAAACCCCAAGTGGGCCGCTATATTGGGTATTTGGGCAGTTTGGACTTGCTCACTTATCTAGAAGGCGATATTATGGTTAAGGTGGATCGGGCGACTATGGCCGTAGCGCTGGAGGGCCGAGAGCCCTTACTCGACCATCAATTACTCGATTTTGCGCTCTCTTTGCCCGATGAGCTTAAAATTCGCTCTGGCCAAGGAAAATATTTGTTGCGACAGCTTTTGTATGATTATGTCCCTAAAGAGTTAATTGAACGCCCCAAGCAGGGATTTTCTATTCCCATTGAGCAATGGTTGCGCGGCTTGCTTCGCACCGATTTAGAGGCTTTGGCCCAAGATAAAGCCTTTGCCGATTGCTTTGGGCTGCAACAAACGGTCTTACAACATATTTTGCGGCAGTTTTTAGACCGCAAAGCTTATATCAACCCTCATTTCATCTGGTTCTTGTATGTGCTTCGGCAATGGTACAAGCGCTGGTTCTAAATTATTACTATAATGATTGATTATCATAAAATTGGCGAACGCTTACTCTTGATTGCAGGCCCTTGCGTGATCGAATCTAAAGAGTTATTACAGGAAGTGGCCAAAGAATTGGTTCGCTTACAAAAGAAATATCCCGTACAAATTGTCTTTAAGGCTTCCTTTGATAAGGCTAACCGAAGTTCTATTGGCTCTTTTCGTGGCCCAGGCCTAGAAAAAGGCTTGCAAATGCTAGCTGAAATCAAAGAGGAGTTTGGCTTGCCGCTCCTTAGCGATATTCATTTGCCAAGCCAAGCCGCTCCCGCTGCGGAAGTGCTCGACATTTTGCAAATTCCCGCCTTCCTCTGCCGCCAAACCGATTTGTTGGTGGCCGCAGCCAAAACCAATAAAATTGTCAATGTCAAAAAGGCTCAGTTCCTTTCGGGCCCCGATATGAAACATGTGCTCGGCAAACTAGAGGCTACTGGCAATAAACAGTTGTTGCTAACGGAACGAGGAACTTCTTTTGGCTACAATAATCTGGTGGTGGATTATACCGGCATCTTAGAAATGCAAGATTTAGGTTATCCCGTGGTCATGGATGCCACCCATTCGGTTCAAAAACCTGGTGCAGCTAATGGCAAAAGCGGAGGAAATGGCGCTTATGCCCCCTATATGGCCAAGGCCGCAGCCGCTATTGGAGTCGGTGCTTTTTTTATTGAAACTCACCCTAACCCTAATCAAGCACTTTCTGATGGGCCGAATATGGTGCCTTTGGCAGAGCTGGAAACGCTTTTGCAACAACTGCTGGCTTTGCATCAATTGGTGCAGACGTTCTAATATATATAATAGAGTAGGAGAGGGGCAAATGCTCCTCTTTTTTGTTTGGGGCCTCCTGCCTGCTACAGGCGCTAGGTTTACTCCCTTTGGTCGTCGAACTGCGGACTAAAGTCCTTGTT
>Ga0193958_1000233_pt1 | contig 22845 bp, 16 predicted proteins | sample FB_1_MG_FD_140320 | JGI IMG/M metagenome (GOLD analysis project Ga0193958, IMG submission 140320) | Microbial mat bacterial communities from the Broadkill River, Lewes, Delaware, United States - FB_1_MG | ecosystem: Environmental > Aquatic > Freshwater > River > Microbial mats | place: USA... | reverse complement strand
GGCGAGGACCACCCGGGCTTGGGGGTTGATTTGCTCTAAAAAGCGCATCCCCATAGCAATACAGGGAGCTGTATTTTTGCGGGCGGGCTCCATAATGATATTCTGAGGGGCGAGGCCGGATTGATCTAGGGCCAATTGGCCGTGTTCCTCAGAAGTAACGATAAAGATATTTTCTTTGGGAATAAAGCGTTCAAAGCGTTTGACCGTCAGTTGAAGGAGTGTTTGGCCTACACCCAAAACATCTAGAAATTGTTTGGGTAGGCTATGGCGGCTAGCGGGCCAAAATCGAGTGCCGAGCCCCCCAGCCATAATAAAAACGTAGTCGTTAGATAACTGCATATAAGTAAGATCTGATTGTAGGGCCAGGGCCCAAATGACTAGATTTGTTCTTCTTCCTCTTCATCTTCAAAAAAGCCATAATCGGCTTCTAGACGTTGGAGGCTATAGAGAAGGCTAGTCTTAAAGTAATTTTTGAGAAAGTAAGCTTGGTATCGTCCGAGGGGATCTTTGCTATTATGAGGGAGGTCAGCTTCTAGGCGCCAAGCGAGTTGGGTATAGTCGGGAATACTATTATCTAGGGCCATAATGCCTTGAATTTTGAGTGGGGAGCGGTCAACCTCCAGCTCAAAATTGATTTGTTGTTCATTGGCTTGAGTAATAATAAGTTTGGCGGAAATCTGTTTGCTTTTCCAGAACATCATAGCGCCGGGGCCTGCTTCGGGGCCTTCAAAAGAGAAGGAGTAGCCTTGTTCTTTGGTCCAAGCCGACCAATTGGGCCAATTGGCTGGGGTTTGGAAGAGGGCTAATAGTTCTTTGGGGCTAGCGGCTAGTTGGGCCACCTCTTCGATGCGCCAAGATTGGGGCAGCATAAAGGCGAAAACGGCGGCGACTAGGGCCAAGACGGCAATCAGTACGATGAAGGTAAAGAGTATAGACATAGGGCAAAGGTGCATACATAAAAAAGGGCCGCAGTATTGCGGCCCCTAAAGTTACATTATTTATGGCTTTGCGCCAATTCTTCTATAGGTGCAAAAGCTCGTTGAAGTATATCTTCTAGCTCTTGATTGTGTTGTTTTTTGTATCCTGTGGCTGGAGAAGCACTAGATTTGCGGGCGATGAGGCCCAAATCATAGTTGCGGTAGAAGGCCAAGAGATATTGCCAAGATCCCATGTTTGAGGGTTCTTCTTGTACCCAGAAGAACTTGGCGTTGGCATATTTCTTAATCAATTCATTGACCTGTGCTTGAGGGAAGGGGTAGAGCTGTTCTAGGCGAACGATAGCAATATCGTCATGGCCTTCTTTCTCTTTCTTCTCTAATAGGTCATAATAAAGACGGCCTGTACAGCAAAGTACTTTTTTGATTTTGCTGGCATCTTTTACGCTAGCGTCATCAAAGGTTTCTTGGAAACCACCAACGGTAAAGTCTTTAAAATCAGAAATACAAAGCGGGTGACGAAGCAAACTCTTAGGAGACATCACAACAAGAGGTTTACGGAAGGGGCGGGCCAATTGTCTGCGGATAAGGTGGAAGAAGTTGGCTGGTGTAGTCACATTGGCTACGGTCATATTGTATTCTGCGCAGGCTTGCAAGAAGCGTTCTAGGCGAGCAGAAGAGTGCTCGGGGCCTTGCCCTTCATAGCCATGAGGGAGAAGCATGACCAAACCGCTCATGCGCGCCCATTTACTTTCAGAAGAAGTAATGAACTGGTCAATAATAGTTTGGGCACCGTTGACAAAGTCGCCAAATTGTGCTTCCCAAACCACTAAGCTATCAGGAGAGGCCAAAGAATAACCGTATTCAAAGCCCAAAACGGCAAACTCAGAAAGTAGAGAGTTGAAAATGCGGAATTCGGCTTGTTCTCCTTCTTTTAGGTGGTTGAGGCGGTTGTATTGCTCATTGGTTTTTACATCATAGAGGACCGCATTGCGGTGCGAGAAAGTACCGCGCTTAACATCTTGTCCACTCATGCGTACAGGATGTCCCTCCAAAAGCAAAGAACCATAAGCTAAATGCTCAGCCATAGACCAATCGCATTTGCCTTCTTCGATATGGGCTTGACTACGTTTAAGAATTCGCTTAAACTTAGAGAGCATGTTAAAGTCCTTGGGAATCTCTTGTAGGTTATGGAGAATATAGGTCAATTGCTCTTCAGAAATAGCAGTATTGGGAGATTTTAAATAATCTTCCCAAGAGGTTTTCTTTTGCAATTGGCTCCAAGCTACTTCTGGGGCCTGAAGCGTATAGTCTACTTCTTTTTGTTCTACTCGATCAAAGCGCTCTTGCAAAAAGGTGTTAAACTCTTTATTCATTTGCTCAGCCATTTCTTTTTCAATTGCCCCTTGTTCAATTAGGCGATCGAGATAGATAGAGCGAGGGTCGCGATGATTTTTGATGAATTCATAGAGTTTAGGCTGTGTAAATTTGGGATCATCTCCCTCATTATGCCCATGTTTGCGGTAGCAAACCATATCAATAAAGACATCCGTATTAAATTTCTGGCGATATTCAGCAGCTAGCGTTGCAGCAAAAATAACGGCATCGGGATCATCTCCATTTACGTGGAAAACGGGGGCTTGCACCAAGGCGGCAGCTCCAGTACAATAGGTAGAAGAGCGAGCATCTTCAAAGTCGGTAGTAAATCCAACTTGGTTGTTAATAACAAAATGGATCGTTCCACCAGTATAATAACCTTCTAGTTGGCTCATTTGGACCACCTCATAAACTACCCCTTGTCCAGCAACGGCGGCATCTCCATGAATGAGAATAGGCAGAATCTTATCAAAGTCAGAGGTGTAAAGAACATCGGCCTGAGCGCGAGAGTACCCTTGCACTACTGGGCCTACGGCCTCTAAGTGAGAAGGGTTAGGAACCAATTTCATATGGACCTCTTTGCCAGAAGGCGTGAGATATTTAGAGGCATAACCTAAATGATATTTCACATCGCCATCACCAAAGGTTTCTTCGGGCATGACGTTTTGGAACTCACTAAAGATATGGTCATAGGTTTTGCCCATAATATTGACCAAAACATTGAGGCGACCACGGTGGGCCATCCCAATAACTACTTCTTCAACTCCATCTTCTGCGCCTTTACAAATAATAGCATCTAGAGCAGGGATCGTCGTTTCTCCACCCTCTAGACCAAAGCGCTTTTGAGCCACATATTTTTTGGCCAAAAAGTTCTCAAAGCCAACAGCCCCATTGAGCTTTTCCAAAATACGGCGCTTTTGAGAAATACTTAGGTCATAAGCTTTCTGCGGTTGGCTTTGCTCCATACGATCACGGAGCCACATGCGCTTGTCGCGGTGCTCAATATGGCTGTATTCTACGCCAATATTACCACAATAAATTTCAATTAGTCGGTTGCGGATATCCTTCAGTTTGGCATTGGGCATTCCGATTTCAGCCCCAGCCATAAAACTTTGCTCCAAATCTTCCTCTTTGAGGTTGTAGTTGGCCAAGTCAACATTGGGGAAACGAAAACGTCTGGGCCGTACTGGATTGGTTGTAGACAACAGGTGACCCCGTTGACGATAACCGTGAATCAGTCCCAATACAGCAAATTCTTTTTGAAGGTTGCCCATAGAAAGGCTGCCCTCAATGCTATCGGTGGGCTCAGCAGCCCCCTGCTCAATGGCAAAATCAAATCCTGCAAAAAATTGTTTCCAGCCCTCAGCTACCTGCTCAGGAGCCTCTTTATAGGTCTTGTACAGATTGTCAATATAACCTGGATGGGCATTGGAAATAAAAGAGTAGCTCATTTTCAGCTGCTTTATGCGTTGTTGATAATTATTTAGGCTCCAATATAGGCCTAGTCTGTATCTCGTAAATATAGAAAATCATTCTCCTATTAGTAAGGCCCTTTTTGCTTTTCTGCTCATAAAAACTATTCAGTTTCCAAGGGTTTAGCTAATAGCTAAATGAATATATAAAAATCTACTTATAGATAGAAGGGCAAGAGGATTTTATTTCGCTTCTTTTTCAAGCTGTTTGATCATTTTATGGGGCTGCCCCGCCCTTTGGGCGGGTCGGGCTGTCTCGCAGCTCGCTGTTCGCTCGGCCCTGCGGCGCTAAAGCGCCTTGGTCTGGCCTGCGGCCACTGCTGCCCATCCCTCAGCCAAGCGGGCTGCGCCCGCTTTACTAACCAATAGCTAGCGTAAACAACAGTCTTTATTTTATCCCTAGGAAAAATAAAGACTGTTGAACCTTAATGGTAAAAGGTATTTATGTAGCAGAAAAGAATAGCACTGCGTTTTTCCAGACTTAGAAGAAAGAATCCCCTTATAATGAAGGAGAATAACTTACTTTATTCTGTAGGATACTGAACGCTGTTTTTCTTTTTCAACTTATTTGGCGCAATCAATTTATCAGAAAATTCTTCTTTTGGAATCTCTTTGAGTAGACGCTCTTCTGTCAAGCTGGACTTGCCGTCTAAACGTGCTCTTAAATGGGCTGTTGTTTCTCCTATACGAATATACCCAAGAAGTTTTTGATTGGCCTTCTGGTCTTGCTTCGCCTTTTCAGATTGTAGATATTGCTCCGATTTTGAAGATCCATTGTCAACAAAAATCTCAAAACTAGACTCTTTTGGAGCACTTTCTTTTTTTTGCGCAAAAAGCTGAAGACTTGTTCCTGTGAAAATAGCAAGAATTAAAATATATCTCATAGATGTAGTTTTTTATAAAAGTATAGCAAAGAAATTATTTTGTTGCAGCAGCTTGGTGTTTTAACTCTAATAAAAGTAATTCTTCCCGCTGAGATGGACGACCATCTTCACTGCTGCGCTGCCGAGCATTTTGCAGTTGCTGTAAGGGCGCAGGTACCTTAATTGATCGATTGGTTCCCTGCTGATACATTTGCATTGTCGGTGCCGAACGTAACTGCTTATGCTTCGTTTTGTCTAACTGCACTTGAGTACTTTTGATTTTTTGACTCTTTTCAAAAGCTTCTTGCTTTTCTGATTTTTGCGCCCATAAACTTAGGCTAATGAAGAGTAAAATAGAGGTGGATAGAAAACGCATAAGGCAAATTTTTTTTTGAGAAAGCCTTTTATTATAGTTTTTAACCTATTAAAATTAGGCTTATAGTAAATTTACGAAATTAAAGTCTAGTTAGTGCTGCTGCGGCTTTTTTTCTTCTTACTTCTATGAAGTTGGACAAATATTCTCCCAATTTAGCCTTAAAATTAAGTGGTGTAAATCCAATGTTAATTTGGGAGGCTGTGCTTTAGGAAGTAATGAAAAGAATTTTATTTCTAATTGATGCTTGTTTTTAAATTTTTATGTTTTGAAAGCCTTTTTTTTGTCCTAAAATTCTTCACTAATTCATTTTAGCCCAAGAATCTAAGGTGGTTTAGGATGCAAGCAATTGTAAATGAGCCATTTTTAAAGGAATTTAGTCGGAAAAAGTCGCCTTAAAGTCGAGAGAACTTGCCTTAGCTCTAGCGCCACCCTATCTTTGTGTCAACAAAAGAGAGTTATTGTTCTCTAAAGACATAGAATAAAAACAGATACAAATAATTACAGCTCAAATTCCCATTGTTATGAACTTTCGTTATTTCTTTTTTGCTATTGCCTTATTTGTCGGTTTTCAATCTGCTTCTGCTCAAGCGAGTTGGGCCTTATACAGCAGTGAAGATCTTACTTTTGAAATGACCGCTATTGGCGAAGAGACGGCTAGTGGAGCTGAGGTAGTTTCTGCCTATCAAGAAGGTGTGGCACTAACCAAACTATATAATAAATATGGCCTTGTTAATGTACAAGGTATAGAAATTATTGCGCCCCGCTATGAGGAAATTCGTCCCTTTGAAAATGGCTATGCCGCTATTCGCAAAGGCAACAAATGGAGCTTTATCAATAAGCAAGGCCAAAAGATTAGTAGCTTTCGTTTTGACTGGGTTGGTCGCTTCGAGCAAGGAGCCGCCGCCGTTCAGATGGATGGCAAATGGAGCTTTATCAATGAGCAAGGTGCTTTGATTACTGCTGCTGAATTTGAAGCTGTACGCAGCTTTGGTAAAAATGGCCAAGCTCTAGTTAAAAAGAATGGCCAGTGGTACAACTTGAACCAAAAAGGAGAATTGCAACCTTTGCAAACAACCTTGGAGCCAAGTCTACAAGCTCGCCTTTAAACCAAGAACATAAGAGTAAGCATAAGTATATTTAGGATTTGTAATGAAAAAGCCCGCAGCCAAAAGCTGTGGGCTTTCTTCTTATACACCATCACCACGCAATTTCCTAAAGCGCTTTCGAGCTTCTACCGTAAAGTAACTGCCCATATGCTCCATCAAAATTTGCTCATAGAGTGGCATGGCTTTTTCCGGTTGCTTGAGTCGCTCTTCATAAATTTGAGCCATCTGAAAGAGTGCATTATCTACTAAAATACCATCGGGATAATTAGCTACTATTTGCTCCAATTCTGTTAAGGCTTTGCCATAATCTAATTTTTGCAAAAAGACCTTGGCCCGAGCAAAATGGATGTCGTCTTCTAGCCCATGGCCCTTATACAAAATTTTAATGCTGTCCATCTGGATAAAAGCTTCCTCAAAACGATGTTGAAAGATTTTTAACTCCGCCTGAGCAAAAAGACGCATGCTGTTGGCCGTAGTATCCAAATTGTAATGTTCCATAATAAAAACAGAAACATCAATGGCATCATTAGAAATAAGCTCAGAGGTTGCTCCTTTTAAAATTTCAAGCTGATCTTGGGCCCACTCAAAATCCCCCTTATAATAAGAGAGTTTGGCATTTTTATAACGAGCCATTTCCCCTAAGGGACTATCCTTTTGATCTTTGTCTACTTGACTATAGAGTAAGCTGGCCTCCCAAACTTCTTGATTCATTAAAAAGTAATCACCTAACTGAATTTTGGCTTCGGACAAACGCTGCCTGTCTAAACGAGGCGTTGCTACAGCAGCCTGCAGAATTTGAATGGCTTGTCCCAAATCATTGAGATAAAGGGCCTCCAGTTCAGCTAGTTGCTTCATGATACCATAGGTGCTCGCATTTTGACCAAATTCTTTCAAAAAGGCTTTATACTCGCTCTCCAAGGTTTGTAGTTGCTCTTCGGTATAAGCAAAGCCTTTGCTAAGCTGCTTGCGCTTGGTGTATAGAATTTGCTCTTTGGCATTGATGTAATAAATGGAGGTTTTGCCTTTTTCTTCTACAATGTAGTCAAAGGCATCTAAGGCGGCCTGATATTGTTCTTCATTAAGGGCCATCTGGGCCAATTTATAGACCCTTGAGCCATTTTCCTGCAAACGAAGATCAAGCGCTCTAGCCTGCACCAATGCACTTTCAAAGTCTTCTTCTTGTACATAAACCCAAACTAAAAGCTCTGGATAAAGACTGTTGTTCGCATCTTTTTGACTCCTCCTAAATAATTCCGTTTTCAAGATTTCATAACTGCCCGTCATCTCTGGCAAATAACGCTGCAAAAAGGCCTGAATATTTGTCATACGACCAGGCACAGCCTCTATAGCATCCAAATAGGCCTTAACCATTTCTTTGGCATTGCCCGCCAAACGATGCGCATTTCCACGCTGATAAGCAAAAATTCCAGGCTGCCCCAATAGCTTTTCTCCCTTTTCATAAGTAGCCACCATCTCTGCATGACGATCTTGCCGCTGAAAAGCATTCGCCAAACGAGTAATCTGAATCTGATTGCCTTCTAGCTCCTTAATTGCCCGCTTATACTCTTTTTCTGCTTTTTCCATCTCTTGTTGCCGAGCATAAAGCCGCCCATAATCTACGCGCCGCTCTAGTTTTTCTGGACTAGCCTTGATGGCTCGCTTAATTACTTTTTCAGCAGTGTTATAGTTTTCTAGTTCAAACAAACAATTTAAATAACGCTCATAGTAATAGTCATGACTACGGTCCTTTTTATGCAACTCTTCAAAGCAGGCTGCCGCTTTTTCAAACTCGCCATTGCGGTAATATTGCAAGCATAAACGAGCCTGCTGCGCATTGTTAAAACTTTGCCCAAAACTAGGGAGAATGGCCGACATAAACAGGGCCAAGAAAATATACTTATAATACATATTGCTTCAAGATTCATGATGATTTGGGGCCTCCGCAGCGAAGCTGCGGCGCTACGCTTTGGGGCTCGCTGTTCGCTCGGCCCTTCGGCGGCAAAGCCGCCTCGGTCTGGCCCTTTGGGCCACCCCGCCGCATCGCTAGGCCAAGCGGCTTCGCCGCTTTCTGGACCATAAAAAGCCCTTGATCTAATGTAAGCCTTTTGCCGCAAAAATTGTTCTGAATACTCTGCTTTAGCAGTAGTTTTAGCCTTTTATTAAATGGACCGCTGGGCAAAGTTTAGCCGAACTGCCAAAAAAGACCTAGTTTCGTCCTATTCTTTTATGCCGAGCCTAAAGGCTCACAAAAAAAATATCATGACATTAGAAGAACGTAAAGAACAATCTACAACAAGAATATTTAAAGCAATTTTTCCTAATACCACCAACCATTATAATACGCTTTTTGGCGGGGCTGCCTTACAACTAATGGATGAAGTGGCTTTTATTTGCGCTACCCGATTTTGCCGCAAACGGGTAGTAACGATTTGCTCGGATCGGGTAAATTTTAACCATCCTATTCCTGCCGGTACTTTGGTAGAGTTAGTGGCCAAGGTGAGCAAACTTGGTCGCACTAGTTTAGATATTGAGGTGAAAATTTATCTGGAAAAGATGTACGAAAATGGTCGAGAACTGGCTATTAACGGTTGTTTTAGCTTTGTGGCTATAGATGAAAACCGAAATCCTATTCCAGTTCTAGATTAATTAGTAAATTATGTACTATTTCCTCATCAGGCCAAGCAATATTTCGGCCTAGCGATGCGGCGGGGTGGCCCAAAGGGCCAGACCAAGGCGGCTTTGCCGCCGCAGGGCCGAGCAGACTTGCGAGCCCCAAAGCGTAGCGCCGCAGCTCCGCTGCGGAGGCCCCAAAACAATAACCTATGATTTTCCCTAGACTTATTATTTGTTGCTTTTTTTTCTTTTTGCCACAATGGCTTTTGGGGCAAGGATTGTTGAGGGTCTTGATTCCCTTGGCTAATTTTGAGACTTATATGCAAACGCCTTTTCGGCTTAAATTGACCAAAGCTAGTAACAATGGTATGCATAATCCCAACCCAAAAGATGCGAGCAATTGGACCAGTTGTCGAGTAGGGGAGGGGCAGCTGGTGGGCACATTTAGAGATATTAGCGCTTGTGCAGCTAGTCTACATCTGGGCCGGCCTGTAACGATAGAAGAGCTCAGTAATTTTAGTTATGAGCAAGCTGCTGATGTATTGGAGGGGCTATGGAAAGATATTTGGGCCCAAACGATTCCGCATCAAGCAACGGCCAATATTTGCATGCACGTAAAGGTGCATTATGGCAATATGCGGCCCGTAGAGCGCGCCCTAAATAGCTTGGGCGCCAATTGTAAGGTAGATGGCGTTTGGCGAAAAAAAGAGCTGCAGTGGTTACAGCATTTGACTTATCTGAATGCAGATGCAACCTATATGGCCATTCGGGCAGAACTCTCAAAAAGTAAGAATTTTAGGCGGCATGTTCGGCGTTATTTTAAGCCTATGGAAGAAGCACCAAAAACGATAGAAGAAAGGGCGCTTGCCTTGGGCAAAAAATTGTTATTCTTTTATATGGATCAATTTTGTCGGCCAGCAAGCAAAAAAAATCCAGCTCGTTCTTGGAGCAGTTATCACTAAAAAAAATGACCCCAGCCAACAAATGCTGACTGAGGTCGGAAGCGTAGCCCATAGGGGAATCGAACCCCTCTTTCCAGGATGAAAACCTGGCGTCCTAACCGATAGACGAATGGGCCATAAATGGCGTTCAAAAAAAGAACTAAAAAGTAGCCCATAGGGGAATCGAACCCCTCTTTCCAGGATGAAAACCTGGCGTCCTAACCGATAGACGAATGGGCCATAAATGGCGTTCAAAAAAAGAACTAAAAAAGTAGCCCATAGGGGAATCGAACCCCTCTTTCCAGGATGAAAACCTGGCGTCCTAACCGATAGACGAATGGGCCATAACTTTCGTTGTAGCGGATGCAAATATAATAAGCTATTTGAAATCTCACAACTTTTTCTAAATGTTTTTCAAATATTCTTCTAAACGCTCTTGGCTATGGAGCTGCATTTTTTGTCTGAGGCCGTATCTATTGCGCAGAGCAGACTCTGGCGTAATGTCTAAAATGTCCATGATTTCTTTTTGATCAAGGCCCATATAAATCAAGGTACAATAGATCAATTCTTCTTGGTTAATATTGGGATGCGTAGTTTCTAGTTTGGTGATAAACTCTTGGTGAAGCAATTGAATGCGATTTTGGAGTTCGGCCCAGTTGCCTTCTTCTTTGAGTTTGTGTTTAATTTTTTCTTGGAGTTGGCGTAGAGGACCATGGTTTTCTAATTGTTCAAGCTCATCCAAAATTTCTTTGAGCAAGCGTTTTTGTTGGGCAATTTGGATCAAGCTAGCAGATAGCTCTTGTAATTTGAATCGAGAGCGTTCTTCTTCTGCTTGAAGCAAGGCCTTATAATATTGGTCTCTGCTCAAAATAGATCGGCAGCGAGCGAGTAATTCGATGGGGTCTGCAGGTTTTCGTAAAAAGTCGGCGGCACCAGCATCTAGGGCTTCTCGTAGCGATTCTGGGCTCGTCATAATACCCGTATACATAATTACAGGAATATTTTTGTGTTGGGGATCGGCTTTGAGTTTTTGTAAAAAGCTAATTCCGTTGGTGCCAGGCATCTCCCAATCAAGAAGAATGAGGTCTATGGCGTATCGTTCTAGTAATTTATCGGCAATAGCTGCGGAGGGCGCAGCTAAAATTTTATAGGTTTCTTCTTGTTGCATGAGCTGTTCTACAGCAAGCAGACGATTTTGGGGATTATCATCAACAATAAGAAGACTATATTGGTACTCAGAGGGCATAAAGAGGAATCGTTAGTTGTTCGTAAAGGAGCTGGTCACTATTATAAATGGCTTGTTGTAAGAGGTTACACCATTGCTGTTGGGCCAATCCGTTTTCGGGTTTTTCTTGTAGTTGTTCTAATATTTTACGTAAAGCGGAGGCTTCATAAACTGTTAGCGCTTCTAGTGTACTAAGGTAAGGAGCCAAAAAGTCCTGAAGTTGATTTAGATGCTGTTGCATGAAATTTGCTGCATCATTTGGCAGAGAGGGGGCAATAGCAGGCTGAATTTTGGGGCTGATACTCTCTGGAACAGGAACCTGAGCTTGTTCGCCAAGCGGTAGGCTCAGGCGGAAGATACTCCCTTTTTGCTCTTGACTTTCAATAGTAATTTGCCCTTGCATACATTCTGTAAATTGCTTAGCCAAAATGAGCCCTAAACCAGAAACACTTTTGCTTTTGGTTTGCAGCTTTTTAGTATGAAAGAGCTTGCGAATCGCTTCTTTGCTCATGCCTTCTCCCTCATCTTCTACCTCAATATACAATAGATTTTCCTCCTCCCAACTACGAATATAAATATTTCCCCCCTCCGAGGAGAACTTAATAGCATTGGTCAAGAGGTTGCGCAAAACAGTACGCAACATGTAAGGGTCTGCTTTGGCATATGCCGAAACATAATCTTGATAGATGTTCAGATTTTTAAGTAAGCGCATACTACTCAGCAAACGCAAACTCTCTTCTACAATAGGCCGAATATCAATATCCTGATTTTCGGCCTCTAGTTTTCCCGTTTGTCCTTGTATCCAACCCAACAAATTTTCAAAAATCCAATAGGCCTGCTGAGAAGATTCATCCAAAATCTGAAAAGAGGTTTTGAGCTCCTGCCAACGGTTGTTTTGGATGTAGGTTTGCATGAGCTTAGAAAAACCAGTCAAGCTGTTAAATGGACCACGCAAGTCATGCGCAATAACTGAAAATAAAAGATCCTTGGTCTCATTCAATTCCCGCAACTCTTCCGCATTTTCACTAATGATTCTTTGCTTACTAGCAATCGTACGATTTTGCTCACTCAAACTAATGTTTTTCTGACTGACCTCTCGGCTCTTTTTGTACAACAGGAATACAAAAACAGCCAATAACATTAGTAAACAAAAAATAATGGACAAAATCCATAACTGAATGCGTTGCTCTTTTTGCTCTTGAGCCAACTCTAACTCTTGACGCGCTAGTTTTTCTTGACTGTTATAGTTTTTCCACTCCGCATGAAATCTCAACATGCTCTCCGATGCCCCAGGCGTTTGCCGCTTGACTAAATCGTAAAGCTGCTCATAGGCTGCTGCCATAGCAGCATAGTTTTCTTCTTCCTGATATAAGGAAATTAACCCTTTCCATAGCTTTTCTTTTTCGTCAAAAAAAGAAAGCGTCTGGCTCTTCTTTAAGGCTGTTTTCCAAAGCTTTTCTGCCTGTACTTTTTCTCCTTTTTCCCTAAATATTTGACCTAAGGTGTAGTAGGATTTTAAAAAATAGGGACTTAACTGTGGATAGGGCTCTGCCAAATCTATAGATATCCAAAAATGATGTACTGCACTATCCAGTTGCTCCTGTAAATAGAAGGCTTCTCCCAAAATATAGTGCTGAGCAATAGGTAAAAACTCTAAATCATAACGCCCTTGTAGTTGGCCGTCAGACTGATATGTTATAGATTTTCTCGCAAATTCCTCTGCTTGCTGTCCTTTTTTTTGAAATAAGGATAAACGACCTAAATAAAAGTAAGAATGCGCTAACAAAAAAGAATCGTTAAAATCTATTCTAGATTTTAACGCTTGCTTAAAGTAGTTTTCTGCTGTTGTATATTTTCTCTTGCGTTCTGCCAATAACGCTAAGTTGTTATAACAGGTCTCTAGCCCTCTAGCCCCAGCTTCCTGTTTAGGGTCAAATATCTTAATCGCTCCCTCATAATAAGGCTTGGCCTCCTCATATTTTTTCAAATCATAATAAAGATTGCCAATATCGATTAAAGCAAAACCTGCAGCCTGTTCTTCCCCCATATTTTTCATCAAAATATAGCTGTTTGTAAACAACTCCGCTGCCCGATAAGTATAGCCCCAATGCCGATAACAACGCCCCATACTACTGTAAATACGAGCTAAAGCAAGACTGTCTTGCAGCTTTTCAGCCTTGCTTTCCACAAACTTTAAAATGTCCATGGCCTTCCGCCGATCTTTACGATACAAGGCATCGGTTTCGCTTAAATAATATGCTAGCTCTTGTTCCCAAACTAAGCTGTCTTGCCCAAATAAAATGGAGGTCCACAAACAACAGTACAAGATGTATCTTAACCTTCTCATGTAATTCTTATTTTTTGGGGCCTCCTGCCTGCGGCAGGCGCTACGTTTCGCAGCTCGCTGTTCGCTCGGCCCTTCGCCGCTTTTAGCGGCTCGGTCTGGCCTGCGGCCACTGCTGCACATCGCTAGGCCAGCTTGCTTTCACCTATTTTGTATTCGTTTAAGCTAAAAAAAAGTAGCTAGTCAACTAAAATACATCTTTCTATGCGATTATCTTTAATCTTGCTCTTTTTCCCCTTTTTCCTTTTTGCCCAAAAAGGACTTTACGCTCCCTACGGAGGCGTATTTACCCCCAAAGGCCAACTCAAAGCCCTTTTGGTTCCCGTCTATTTTATCAACCAACCTCAAACTAACCCCAATTTTAAAAATCAAGACCACTATCTAGCCAATTGGAAGGATGATAACCCAAATATGCTCCCTAATCCTATTGACCTGAAAACGGGCCGTTGCCCCAACTTTATGGCCAATGATAGCAGCGATTTTGAGCCCGAAAACTTAAGCAAAATGGGCTTTAATGCTTCTTCGCTTTTTTTTCTCCAATCTCAAGGGCAATTCCAATTTACAATTGAGGTCTTTAAGGATAGTTTGGGCCAAGCCACCGCAGTGGGCATTGATCCCAGTGGCGGCCGAAATTGGTCCGACATGAACCGCAAAGCTCTTTTTGCCATGATGACTACCAATCCTCATTTGCCCCTTAGCCATTTGGACCAAAGAACAAATCGACCCAATTTCCAATTCGATAATCAAAATACGCTCCCCGATAGTCTGCTAGATTACGTCATTTTTGTTTATCGTTATTCTAAGAATTGGAGCCAACAACCCGCCCCTGGCATGAACCGCTGGCTGGGCTCTGGTGGAGGTTTTGCTAGCCCTGGTAGCATTGGCCTCGAAAGCTACCAAGGTTATAGCATCCAACAAGGATTTACCATGATGTGGGGCTCTAATGTTTTTGTCCACGAATTGGCCCACAGCCTCTTTAATGCCCCCCATTTTTTTGGGGCCAATCAAGCCGTTGGCGATTATTTTAGACGGCCCGCTATTGGCTGGGGCGCTACGAGCACGATACCCATTTTTCAACTTTTTAATGCTTGGGAGGCTTGGTATCTAGGCTATTTGCCCAATTTGCGCAGTATAGAATTAGATTTTGGCCAAAAAGAGGTGTTGGCCCTAGGCGATTTTTGTACAGAACAGGAGGCGCTCCGCATTCGGCTGCCGCAAGGCCAGGGCCAATGGCTTTGGCTAGAGCTGCACCAAAAACTACATCCCTTTGATGAACACGCTTGGGCCGGGCAGCAGCTGGGCCAATTGCAACTGAGCGGTACCCCAGCTGGACTCTATGCTTATGTAGACGATACGGGCATCGATAGCCTGCAACAAATTGTTCGGGCACTTTCGCCAGCTTGTAATGCACTCTATCCGATTAATGCAGCTGGAAATTACGACTATACTTATATCCAAGAAGCGCCTAAGCGAAATGCTTGGGGCAACCCGCTTTATCGCTTTCAACGCCTAAGGCCCAATGCGATTAGTGGAACCAATCCCTTTTTCTTTTTTCGGGCCGATCTGAATCAAGATGGCCGAATTGCTTACAACCGCAATTATAATGGGGGCCGCAATGAGGGCATGCCCATTATTTATGAGCAAAATGATACGGGCGGCTATAGTGAACTCTACCAAAGTTTTGGCATGCAGGGCGTAGAACCTTTGCCTCAAGGTTACCGAAATCAAGCATTTGGCCCAGGCGATCAACTTTGGGCGGGTGGGAACCCCGCTTTGGTCCATTACCCCAAATATGATTTTAGAAAGGATCTTCAGGCGCCTTACCGCTTGCAGGATCTACATATTAAGGTTTTGGCAACGGAAAACCAGCGCTACATTTTAGAAATTGAGCGCAAAGCCATTGAGTTAAAAGAGGGCCAAGATTGGGCTGGAGAAATTATTTTGCCCAATTGCAGTAAAGATGAGCGAGTAGACCTCATTTTGGCCAAAAAACAAGTTTTGCAATTGCGTCCTTCAGGCACCGCCAATCGGAGTCGACAACAAGTAAATGGCAGTTTTGTGGGGCCTACGGTTTTGACTTTAGAGCAGGGGAGTAGCTGTTATTTGGCTAAAAAATCTAGACTCTATATTGCTAAAGATTGCCAATTGAAATTAGAAAAGGATGCCAAAATCATTTTAGGACCCAAAGCTAAAATTATCATTGAACAAGGGGGGCAGCTAATCGCCGAAAAAGAGCAAATAGAATTGGGCCGCAGGGCTAAAATCATCAAAAAGTAGAGTGGGGCCAAGCTTTTGCTGGCCAGAAGAAAGTGTAGCCTTAGGGCTTTATAGAAGGATCATGGCGCAGCCGAACGGCCCTATCGCTGGCTATCCAGCCAGCGAATCGGCTGAGGGGCTGTAGCAGGGCCGCCGTAGGCGGCAGACCAAGGCGCGTAGCGCCGCAGGGCCGAGCAGACTTGCGAGCTGCGAAATGGCCCGACCCGCCCGTAGGGCGGGGCAGCCCCAAAAAGAAATAGTAAAAGTGTTTTTAAATGCACTTATGTTGGTTTTTCTGCCTGAAATGGTTAGGGTTTTGCTATTTGGTGTATTATAATGCACAATTAAATGCGAGAAAATGGAGTGGATACATTTGGCCAAGCAGATTAAATCGAGGCGAAAGCAGCTTAAATTGACGCAGGAAGAGTTAGCGGAAATAGCTGGTGTAAGTTTAAGGGCTTTGAAGCAACTGGAATTGGGGAAGGCCAATCCAACGCTCAGGACCTTGTTTTTACTGGGGGATACAATGGGGTTGAGATTGAACTTTGAAATTAGAACAATAGATAGTGATGCGAAAAGCGACAGTTTTATTTAAGGGGGAAGAGGCGGCTGATATTTGGCAGGAAAAAGATGGCAGTTTTGGCTTTCGTTATCGGGATGCTTGGTTTACAGATCCTTTGCGGCCCAGTATAATTTTTAGGATGCCGAAAAGTCAGCAGGAATATCGGTCAGAACACCTTTTTGCTTATTTCTTTAGCATTTTGCCAGAGGGAGGCTTTCGAAAACGTCTTTGTCGGGATTTAAAAATTGATGAAGATGATGATTTTGGGCTCTTATTGCGTTTGGCAGTAGAAGATGCTACTGGGGCGATTACTTTAAAAGATGTAGAGGATGTTTAGAGCTACTCCCATAGCTTTTCAGTGCGCCAATTATTGGGGAAGCCCATTTGTGAGAGTTGCTCTGGCTTTAATGGAGCCAAAAGGTGGAGTAAGGGCAGAGATATCGTTAGGGCATAAAAAAACCCGCCAAAGGTGCGCATCAGAAGCCTAATCTTTAAACAAACAGGTTGAAAGTCCGGAGGCAATAACCTTATAAAAATTAAAAATATAGACAGCTTCGAGAGGCGAGGCGGGTGTTGATAGTTTGAAAATACAAACTTTTTGAAAATAATTCCATTAAATCGCATTTTATTTATTTCCCCAAAGCCTGATAACAAAGCTCATGAATTCTAGTCCGAATATCTAAACGGATAAGTTGCATGTTTTCGCTATCGGGATAAGTTCTGTTGGATAAAAATATATAAATTAGCTCATTATCGGGGTCAGCCCAAGCGCCAATGCCGGTAAATCCCAGATGCCCAAAAGTATTGGGCGATGCTTGTTTGGCTACATTAATAGAAGCATTGGGGTCGGTAATTTCTTTGCGATCAAAGCCCAAGCCTCGGCGAGAGCGAGCACTATATTGCTTAGTAAATAGAGCAATTGTGCTCTCTTTGAGGTATTGACGGCCTTTATAGCTGCCTCCATTGAGCCAAAGCTGATAAATGGCGGCTAGTTCTTGGCCCTGAGAAAATAGTCCCGCATGTCCAGAAACCCCAGCCAGCATAGCTGCGCCCATATCGTGCACATCGCCTTGGACCTTCTGGTAGCGGTAGTATTTATCTTCTTCGCTGGGAATAATCTGGCTTTTGCTAATTTTTCGCTTTAAGGGATTGAAGCCCGTGTATTCTAGGCCCATAGGGGCATAAAAATGCTCTTGAACATATTGATCTAGGGTTTGTCCACTGACTTCTTCCACCAAACGAGCAAATAAATAGAAGCCCAAATCGCTGTATTTATAATTGGTCCGCCCTCGAAGATTTTGCTCAATAATGCGGTCCCATAAATAGGGCTTTACCTTATCTTTATGGAAATATAGCCCCTCGGCAATCCGAACTTGATAAGGACCTTGCGGTTTTTTGCTATAGAGGCTATCCATCGGGCGCTTATTCTCATCCAAGGTTTTGGCATAAAAGGGAATCCAAGGCTTTAGCCCCGCCTGATGCGCCAAAACAGCCCGAATTTTCAAATTGGCTTTGTTGCTGCCCTTGAGCTCCGGAATATACTGGCCCAATGGAGCATCTAAATCAATTAAGCCCCGCTCATAAAGGTGCATGAGGGTCATGGTTGTAGCGGCTACCTTGGTCACGGAGGCTAAGTCATACACATCATCTAAGCGCTGTGGACGTCTTTTGGCGTAGGTATGATGACCGTAGGCCTTGTGAAAAACAATTTTTCCCGATTTGGCCACTAAGATTTGGCAACCTGGAGTGGCCTTTTTGCGAATCGCTTCTTCGGCAATTTTATCAATCTGATTTAGAATATCGCTGCGCATGCCCATAGATTCAGGACTTTCGGCATGGGGCATACGGAAAATCTGCGTTTTGACGCCTAGGCCTGCGCTTAATTTTTTGCTGGCCGAAACAGGCAGTTGGCCCATAAAAGATTGTGTGCCAACCATAGCTCTTGCGGCCTGAATTTGAGCCGAGCGATCGTTCACATAGGCACAAGAGAGGTAGGGGACTTCTTCAAAGTAGCCCAAGCTATAAGGGCTGCCAAAGGCAATAAGGACTACCTTGGTTTTTTGACTCAGCTTTTTGACAAACCGCTCAACAGAAGTTGATACTCCAAAACGATCTTTTTGCTTACGACGAAGACGGTCAAGGGCTATGAATACGACTTCTTGCTGCCCCAGTTGCTGTAATAAACGCCGCTCTTGAGCTGCCGAAATGCTATTGCCCGCATAAAAATGTTGTTTAATGCCATAGCGCTGTAATTCTAACTGAAAGCTATTTTTACGGCCAGAACCAATACAAAGGCTAGCTATTTTTCGTCCCTTGATTTGACGAAGCGGCAACAGGCTATCGGGATTGGCCACTAGGGTCAGACTCTGTCCCAATATCTTTCTATATAAGTCTTGTGCTGCTTGATTATTGATGTTTTTGACCACATTCTTAGTCGATACAGGCTTGTAATTTGCCAATCCAGCTCTATATTTTGCCCGTAAAATTTTGCGGATGCGCTGCTCTAAATCTTCCCAGCTCAAATCGCCTTTCTTCAAGGCGGCCAAAATCATTTTTTTAGATTGTGCTACTCTTTGAGACATTAATAGGATGTCATTTCCCGCTTTTAGGGCTTCTACATCGGCCTGGCCAGGCCCATAATGCTTGGCTACTCCCTGCATATTCATGGCATCGGTAATGACAAGGCCCTTAAAATTGAGCTCTTCTTTGAGGAGCTTTTGAATAGTGGCATAAGAAAGGGTGGTAGGCCGTTTATCTCTAGGGTCTAGGGCTGGAATATTCAGGTGAGCCACCATAATAGAGCCCAATCCTTGGGGAATCAATTGTCGAAAAGGATAGAGCTCTAGGCTGTCCAATCTACTTCTAGGATGCTTGATTTGCGGTAAGTCATAATGAGAATCGACATCCGTATCGCCATGCCCTGGAAAATGCTTAGCGCAGGCCATAAGCCCATAGTCTTGCATTCCCCGCATATATTGGTAGGCTTTGGCTGTAACATTGCGTTTTTGCTCGCCAAAAGAGCGGTCGCCAATTACAGGATTTGCTGCATTATTGTTAATATCGACCACAGGGGCAAAATTGATATGAATGCCAATATGCTGGGCTTGTCGGGCCACTTCTTTCCCAAAATCATAAATCAGGCGATTGTCGGGTAGGGCACCAAAAAGCAATTGTCGAGGGTAATTAATGATAGAGTCAAGCCGCATGGCCAAGCCCCATTCGCCATCAATAGCCACCAAAAGCGGGACTTTTGGCGCCCAAGCTTGGTACTTATTACAAAGACTAGCTGCTCGAGTAGGAGGGCCTTTAAATAACACGACTCCCCCCAAATGCTCCTTTTGGATCAGGTTTTTCATCCGAATTTCATCATTTTTACCTTGCAAAGGGTAGGCGGCCACCATAAAAAGTTGACCAAGTCGCTCTTCGGGGCGCATACTTTTCCAGCGTTCATTAATCCAAGTTTCTTCTTCTGCCAAAATCCGACTTTCTAGTGCTTGGAGTTGGGCTTTTTGCCGAAAGAGTTGGGGCGCAAGAGGCGGAGAATCTAGAGGAAGACTCGATTGGCACATCAAAAAACTAAAAAATAAAATGGGCATAACTGCCAGATAGCCAAGACGAAAGGGCATAGATTAGATGATTTAAGGCGAAGAATATTTTTTGGGGCCTCCGCAGCGCTGCGCTTGCGGCGCTACGTTTCGGGGCTCGCTGCTCGCTCGGCCCTGCGCCAGCAAGCTGGCTGGGTCTGGCCTTCGGCCACCCCTACACATCGCTAGGCCTTAATTGCTGCAATAGAAGAGGAAAGCATTTTCTTTTGGCGCAAAATAAGGCAGTGTAAGGAGTTTTGGAGAGCTGAGTAAAGAAAAACTTTGTTTTGGGCCCAAAAAGGGCCGCAGCAAAAAGCAGAAAGCAAAGAAAAAGGTGGAGCGGCCTAGCTGCCTGCAAGGGTGGCCGCAGGCCAGACCGAGGCGGCGGCTCTGCCGCTGCCAAAGGGCCGAGCAGACTTGCGAGCCCTGAAGGGGAGCGGCGGGCATAGCCCGCAGGCCCCTAAAACTAACTGATAATCAGATGTAAAGCGTTTTCATGAAAATAACCGCTAAAAAGTTTAAAAAACTGCCTAAAAGTTTAAAAATCATTTTAATAAAACTAGAATTAGTGTTACCTTTGCAAACGCTTAGGCAAACCCTTAGTCCAACTAAGGGCAGTTATTTATTGTCTCTGTTTATCTGTAAAAATAATTATTAGATGCCAACTATTAATCAATTAGTACGCAACGGAAGGAAGCTTATCGTCAAGAAGAGCAAGGCCAGAGCGTTGGACGCATGTCCTCAGAAACGCGGTGTCTGTACTCGTGTATACACGACTACACCCAAGAAGCCTAACTCAGCTTTGCGTAAAGTAGCCAAGGTACGTTTGACCAATGGTATCGAGGTAATTGCTTACATTCCTGGTGAGGGTCACAACTTGCAGGAGCACTCAATCGTATTGGTACGTGGTGGTCGTGTGAAGGACCTTCCAGGTGTACGTTATACAATTGTACGTGGTGCTTTGGATACTGCGGGTGTAAACGATCGTAAGCAAGCTCGTTCACGTTATGGTACCAAGCGTCCTAAGGCTGCGAAAAAGAAGTAATTCGCACTTAGACGAAGATCCTTATTTGTTGAGGTAAACCCTAGAAAAGCTGGGGTTGAAGAGTGAACCAGCCCATAGAGGCAGTTACTTTTCGAAGTTCACGCAACGACATTAAAATTTAAGACATGAGAAAACGTAAACCGAAGGTGCGGCAAATCGAGCCCGATCCGCGCTATGGAGATAACACGATCACAAGATTCGTGAATATGATGATGTTGGATGGCAAGAAGAGCACGGCATTTCGTGTATTCTATGATGCTATGGACATTGTAGGCGAGCGCTCTGAGGGGGAAGAAACTGCTCAGGAGGTATTTCATAAAGCGCTTAAGAACGTAATGCCTCAGGTAGAGGTGCGTTCTCGCCGTATTGGAGGGGCTACCTTCCAAATTCCCACAGAAATTCGTCCGGGTCGCCGGATGTCTATTGCCATGAAGTGGATGATCAAGTACGCCCGTGCTCGTTCTGGTAAAGGGATGGCAAACAAACTCTCTCAAGAAATTTTAGCTGCAGCTAAAGGTGAAGGCCAGGCTGTGAAGAAGAAAGAAGATACGCACCGCATGGCTGAATCTAACCGTGCATTTGCTCACTTCGCACGCTAATCAACTCTATATATTTTATTTTAACCTTTTTCAAAAGCCACCAAAGTCATGGCAAAGAAAGACCTAGTATTCACTAGAAACATTGGTATTGCTGCACACATTGATGCCGGTAAGACCACTACCACTGAGCGGGTATTGTTCTACACTGGTTTGACTCACAAGATTGGTGAGGTTCACGATGGTGGAGCTACCATGGACTGGATGGAGCAAGAGCAGGAGCGTGGTATCACGATTACTTCTGCAGCGACAACCACCAGTTGGAATTGGAAAGACAAGTCTTACCACGTAAACATTATCGACACACCCGGTCACGTAGACTTTACTGTAGAGGTGTCTCGTTCTTTGCGTGTATTGGACGGACTCGTATTCCTTTTCTGTGCTTCTAGTGGGGTGCAGCCTCAATCTGAAACTAACTGGCGTCTAGCCGATGGTTTCAAAGTTCCTCGTATTGCATTCGTAAACAAAATGGACCGCACAGGTGCTGATTTCTTCGGTACTGTTCAACAAATGCGCGACATGTTGGGTGCTAATGCTGTTCCTCTTCAGGTGCCAATCGGCTCTGAAGATGATTTCAAAGGTGTAGTAGACCTTATCACTGGTCAGGCTATCGTTTGGAATGAGCACGATATGGGTATGACTTATGAGGTTGTAGATATGCCTGCTGACTTGGAGGATACTGTGGCTGAGGCTCGTGAGCAATTGCTAGAAGCTGTTGCTGACTATGATGAGTCTTTGTTGGAGAAATTCTTTGAGGATCCTGAGTCTATCTCAGCTGAGGAAATCCGTGCAGCTATTCGCTCTGCTGTATGTGATATGAGTATTATTCCTGTAATGTGTGGTTCTGCCTTTAAGAACAAAGGAGTACAAGCGGTACTAGATGCAGTATGTGCATTTTTGCCTTCTCCTTTGGATGTGGAGGAAGTAACAGGAACTAACCCTGATACAGAAGAAGAGGAGCCTCGCCCCGCTTCTTATGATGCTCCTTTTGCTGCTTTGGCATTTAAGATCGCTACTGACCCCTATGTAGGTCGATTGGCTTTCTTCCGTGCTTACTCTGGTGTACTCGAAGCAGGTTCTTACATTCTTAACACTCGTTCTGGTAAGAAGGAGCGTATCTCTCGCCTCTATCAAATGCACTCTAACCAACAGAATGCAATTCCTGAAGTAGGTGCTGGTGATATCGCTGCTGCTGTAGGATTTAAGGACATCAAAACTGGTGATACCCTTTGTTCTGTAGATAACCCGATCATCCTGGAAAGTATGACTTTCCCCGAACCAGTAATTGGTTTGGCGATCGAGCCTAAAACTCAGAAAGATGTAGAGAAATTGGGTATGGCTTTGGCCAAACTCATGGAGGAAGATCCTACTTTCCGTGCTGCATATAACGAGGAAACTGCTCAAACCGTAATTAGCGGTATGGGTGAATTGCACTTGGAAATCATCGTGGACCGCCTCAAGCGCGAGTTCAAGGTAGAGGTTAACCAAGGTGCTCCTCAAGTAAACTATAAAGAGGCCCTAACTGCTACTGTTTCTCACCGAGAACGCTT
>Ga0193958_1000232_pt1 | contig 23091 bp, 14 predicted proteins | sample FB_1_MG_FD_140320 | JGI IMG/M metagenome (GOLD analysis project Ga0193958, IMG submission 140320) | Microbial mat bacterial communities from the Broadkill River, Lewes, Delaware, United States - FB_1_MG | ecosystem: Environmental > Aquatic > Freshwater > River > Microbial mats | place: USA... | reverse complement strand
TAAATTATATAATTTATATTTTGGTCAAAATTTTGCTTGATTGTTATCTATATATTGTACAATGGGCTTTGTATCAATATTGTCTGTATTATAACAACATGTTAGCATGGTAATTTATTTTAAAATTAATTAGTTATATTCATGACTGAAAAAAAGTATAAATAATAATGAGTGTATTAGGTATCGTTATTTGTTATTTATAATAACACCATTATAAATATTGATATAAGATATATATCTGCAATAAACTCATTATTTCCTACTTTCCACTTTTTTAAAAAGTGGGTGCACTATAAATGGTGTTTTTTATTATTGCTTTCTATATATTGAATAATAAGAATAGAATAAATATTCACTTTCTTATTTATTATATAGAAAAAGTATAAAATAATAGGTGGTAATTAAGACTATACCACTGTATTGCCAATGATATAAAAAAGACAGTGTATTTACTGTATCTATGAGTATATCTTTGATTTATCAAATTATTTGGTAAAATTAAACGCTAGTTAGGGAAGAAATATGCCAGTTAATACCCCCCGTCATTCTCGCTTTTTCTGGCGATCCTCGGCGATGTTTTGTATTTTAGATGCAAACTATCAATTCCAAGAGGTTAATGCGGCATGGGAAGCTAACTTAGGGTTATCCACAGGGCAATTGCTTGCACAAAATTTCTTAGATTTTGTTCACACAGAAGATTATTCCGCAACAGAATATTATTTTAAGCAATTAGTGTCAGGGATTACAGCCGTTTCTTTTTCTACCTTATTTCGTGATCATGACAATAACTATCGTAATATTTTATGGTCAGTGAATAATGCGGCAACAGGTCAAGATGATTGTGCTTATTATTTAGTAGGGATGGATATTACTGAACGTGAACAGCCTATGGTGGCTGATGAAATGATCAGTGTGTTACAAGAAGGGGTGGTCTTACAATATGCCAATGGTACTATTGGCGCATGTAACCCCAGTGCAGAGCGTATTTTAGGTTTATCTGCTGAGCAGATGATGGGGTGGACATTAATTGATCCTGACTGGCGGGCAATTCATGAAGATGGCTCCCCTTTTCCTACCGAAACTCATCCTGCTATTTGTACTTTACGTACAGGACAATCTTATGCTGATGTGGTGATGGGGGTGGTTAAATCTGACGATTCTGTGATTTGGATTCGTATTCATTCCTATCCCCTCTGGCGTGATGATGTCACCACCCCTTATGCCGTTGTGATTTCTTTTTCAGATATTACCCATTACAAAGAAAATGAACAATCTTTACGTTTAAGTGATGTCAATAAACCGGGGTTAACCTCTGTTTCTGAGAGTAATTATGACTTATGGGACTGGGATTTATCCAGTAATGAAGTCCATTTTTCTTCTCGCTGGCGCGCAATGATGGGGTTTAGTGAAACCGCTGAAATTACCCATATTGATATGTGGCATCAGCGTATTCACCCTGCTGATTATAAAAGGGTGATGGCAGATATTCAAAATCATTTAGATGGTTTAACCCAGTTTTGTGAAAATACCCACCGTGTACAGCACCAAGATGGTAGTTATCGCTGGATTTTAAACCGTTCAGTGATGGTAAAAGATGCTAATGGTAAACCACATCGTATGGTAGGTACCCATATTGATGTAACAGAACCTCGCCGTATTGAAGAAGAATTACAAGAAGCGGAAAAAAAATATCGTCAGATCATGGAAGTGGAAAAGGATGCACTATTTTTGATTGATGCTGAAGACACCCAAATTCTTGATCTAAACCGTACTTCAACACAATTATATGGCTATTCTCGTAATCAATTACTTGAGAAAGCCTTAGTTGATTTTTCTGCTCAACCTGAAAAATTACAGAATGCATTAAAGAAAGGGATTAAACATAACTTTCAGCAGTACCAACGCCGTGATGATGGGTCAGTATTTCCAGCTGAAATTATGGTGAGTCCTTTTTTATATAAAGGTAAACAATCCTTTATGGTTGCCATCACTGATTTGACAGAGCAACAACGTATTGAAACTGCTTTGTGGGAAAGTGAATCAAAATACCGCCAACTCTTTGAGGCAGCCTCTAATCCTATTGTGGTATTTGATGCTAATACACAGCAGATTTTTGATGTGAACCGTGCAGCAGTGGATTTATACGGCTATTCTAAAGAAGAATGGTTACACATGACCACAGAAGATGTGTCAGCTGAGCCTGTCAAAAAACGCGCTGCTTTTAATAGTGGTAATAAAAAAGTCCAACTGATTCCATTGCGTTGGCACAAGAAAAAAGATGCCACTGTTTTTCCTGTAGAAATTTCAACAGGGAGTACTTATTTATTCCAAGGTCGTTCACTGATCTGTGCAACCTTGCGTGATATCACAGAACGTAAAGCTGCGGAAGAAGCAATTCGTAAAGAGCGTGATTTTATTAATACCTTGGTACATGCTTCACCTGCTTTCTTCTTTGCAATTAACCCTGATGGTAAAACACGCATGGTCAATAAAGCCATGTTGCATGCCTTAGGCTTCAGCTTAGAAGAAGTGATTGAGTATGATTATTTAAAAACCTTTGTACCTGAAAATGAACGTCCTTTAGTGGCAACTGAGTTTGAAAACCTGACTAAATCCATGCAGCCTTCTCTAATGGAAAGTCATGTAGTGAGTAAAGCAGGTAAATTATTACTGGTTGAATGGCATAGTCGCGCAATTGTTAAAGCCAATGGTGCCTTGGATTATTTCTTTGGGGTAGGGATTGATGTCACAGAACGTAAAAAAGCCCAAGGGCATTTACGTTTATTTAAATCTATTATTGAGTCTTCTACAGAGGCCATTACCATTTCCAATCCTGATGGACAACTTGTTTATGTTAACCCTGCTTATGATCAATTATTTGGTGGGCATAATAAGGAAAAAGAGTCTGATGTACCGACATTAAGCGAGCATTATCCCAATGATTCATTAAGTGTACTAAATGATGAAATCCTCCCTGAGCTACAAGGTGGAGGCAGTTGGGAAGGTGAGCTATATATGGAGGATGTTGATAAAGAGCGTTTCCCAGTTTGGCAACGTTTTGATGCAGTGCGTGACTCCAAAGGACAATTATTATTTAGTTTTGTATTAATGCATGATGTCAGTGAACGACAACGTATGTGGGATACGCTAAATAAACAATGGGAAGAGCACCAGATGATTTTCAATACGATACCTGCCATGATTTGGTATCGTAATGAAGAGAATAAGTTAATTCGCCAAAATAAACGTACCCGTGCAAACTTTAAACATGATCCCACTACGATGGAAGAGATCACAGATTGTGCGGAAGTGATTGAAGCAGGTAAGCCACAACATAATATTATGTATGCTTATCGTAATGAACATAATGATAAACGCTGGCTACAAATTGATAAAATTCCTTATCATGATACTCAGGGTACATTAATTGGGGTGATTGTATTTGCTACTGATGTGACTGACTATAAACAGACCCAAGCAACGCTACAAACCAGTGAAGAGCGGATGTACTTGGTGGTTGAAAATATGCCAATGATGCTGGGGGCGTTTGATAGTGAAGGCAATATTGTTGCATGGAACCGTACCTCAGAAACCATTACAGGTTATAGTGCGGCAGAAATTATTGGTAATCCTCGCAGTGTAGAAACTCTTTTTCCTGATGAAGCAGATCGCCGCCGCATGACCACCCGCTGGTATAGTTTAGATGAAGAGGAAAATTATTGGGAAACACGGGTGATGTGTAAAGATGGGCAATTACGCACCTTAGCATGGTCAAGTGTCTCTAAACAGTTTCCTGTCCCAGGGTGGCACACATGGCATTTAGGACAAGACATTACGCAACGAAAACAATCTGATCAATTATTCCGTGAAAATGAAGCTTTATTAGCTTCTGTGTTTAGTGTTGCACAGCTAGGTGTGTGTTTAACTGATGATCGGGGACGTTTTGTACAAGTTAATAATGCTTTTGCAGAGATGTATGGCTATAAAGTAGAGGAGCTTATTGGTGAGGCCTTTACACTTATATTACCTACTGAAACACAAGGTGAATCAGTCAGAGAATATTATAGTTTATTAATGAGTGAAAATAAGGGGCTATTCTTTAAAGAAGGTGAAGGTATTCATGCTCAAGGACATAGCTTGAAAACACAAATGCTGACCAGTCGGGTTTTATTAGAAGATAAGAGACGTTTATTAGTCAGTATTATGATCAAAAAAGAGGATATAGCACACTAGGCTTACCCCCCCTTTTTTTATATGATACCGTATACTTTAATACTTGTTGATTGTAGGTTGGGTCAATACAGAAAATCCGATATTCAAAAATCATTACCCTCATATGATATATAAAATCAGAATATCGGCTTTTCTTAAGCCAGCCTACAATAATCTTATTATGATGCCAGTTACAAATTCTTTGTTTCAGCCACTAGTGCTTTAGCAATTTGTGCACTTTGTACAACAACATGTTGTAAGTGTAAAGAAGCTAATTCATCACGTTGTGATAACTTCACAATGGTTTTAATATTGTGTGTTAAATCATGAATAACTTCACAAATAAGTTCCAATTTTTCTGGGTTATCAATCGCGACAATGATGGCAGCAGCTGTTTTAATTTTCACTGATTCCAAAATGGTTTTTTGAGCAGCATTTCCAAATAAAATCGGCTCACCGTGGTTTTGCCCTACTTCAAAATACTTGAGATTATGCTCAATAATCAAATAATCTCGTTGGTCTTTTTTCAATTCTCGGACAACTTCCTGTCCTAACGTACCATACCCCAAAACAATAATATGCCCAGCTTTACCTTTATCAACAAGTAAGGGCTCGCCTGGCATAATGGCATCTTCACGTACTAATCTTGCAGTAATGCTAGAGAGATTTTTAAGAATAATTGGAGTTAAAATCATAGATAATACAATGGTAACAATTAGTATTTGTGAAGAGGTGGAATCAACTAAGTTATTATTTCTTGCCAGTTCTAATACAGCTAGTGAGAATTCTCCAATTTGTACAAGTGAAACTGCTGTTTTAAAGGCAACCCTTCTGGTGTCATCAATTCTGACAATGGTATAAATTACAATGTATTTTATCCCTAGTAATAAGGGCAATAAAATCATAATAGTAAAAAAGTGCTCTGCAATCAGGGAGAATTTTATTTGCATCCCTACGGTAATAAAGAAAACACCGAGTAATAAATTTCTAAATGGGGTTAAATCCGCTTCAACTTGGTGTTTAAATTTGGTTTCAGCAATTAACATCCCAGCAATAAAGGCACCTAATGAATAAGAGAAACCAAAATAATGCGCCATATAAGAAGCACCAATAGCAATTAAGAGTATAGAGCCAACAAATAATTCATCTGACTTTGATTTACTGACATGCTCGAAAAAAGGCTCTAGTAAATATTTTCCTGTCAAAAGTAAAATGGTGATTAGAGCTATGGCTGCAATAACTGTTTCAATAATAATGTAACTGACACTTTTATCACCATCAAGTGCAAAGAGTGTAATCATTAATAAAATAGGAATCACAGCAATATCTTGCATAATTAAAATCCCCAATACACGTTTGCCGTGGGTTCTTTTAATTTCGCGCGTTTCATTAAATGTTTTGAGCACAATTGCTGTAGAGGATAAAGCTAATGCACTACCAATAATCATCGCCATTTGGAAATCATAACCTAAAGCAAAAATACAAATTAAGACAACGATCATGGCAGTGACCGCAATTTGTAATGTGCCTGTAAAAAATACCTCTTTTTTCATTTTCATCAAAGATTTAAAAGAGAACTCTAAACCAATGGTAAACATTAAAAATACAATACCAAACTCAGCGATTTCTTTTAACTGATGATTATTGGCAACTTTATGTAAACCAAACAGGTAAGCAATAATAGTCCCTGTTAAAATATAACCAATAATAGTAGGTAAATTAAACCGCTTTAACAATAAATTAACTAAAATTGAAATAAAAAGAGTCGCAACAATAATTCCTAGCATCTAATACATCCTATGTTTAGGTAAATATCTACTTATCATTTTTCTCATTGATTAAAAATACATAAGCTAGGGGGGAGTTATATAAAAAAGAGGCGTGGTATATAGTTTTTAATTATAAAAACTAAGGTATTACAAAGCTGTAAAGCATTTATTATTTAGCTGCAATAATCAAAGTCATCATATATATGAGAGGAGCACAGCCTTATTTCAAGATAAAACGCATAAAATAAATTCACTATTAGCATTTTATTTATGATAAATAATTGGCACTGATTTTAGTCACTTCATTTTCATGATTTAACCAATAAATATCAAAATCATGAGCAATAAACAATTGTCCATGATAATACTGGCAGGCTTCATCTCTAACATCTTCTATGGAAGGAGATTGGGTGCGACTATCTTGATAACGTGCACTAAAATGAGTGAGTACTAATGTTGGTAATTCAACAGCTTGGGCAAACTGCGCGACAGTCGCAGCAGAACTATGTTGGGGGGATGCACCGACTTTTTCACTAATACTACGTGTATAGGTTGCTTCATGAATCAGGACTTGAGCATTACGACAATGTTCAGCAAGTAATTCAGGACAATCATTATCACCAGATATAATGATTTTTCTAGGAGAAGATTTAAAAATCAGATAATCACGACTTAATAGAACTGTATTATCCTCTAAGGTCACATCTTGCCCACGTTGTAACTGTCCCCATATTTCACCTACTGGGATTCTGTGTTGTTTTAATTTAGCAATATTGAGTTTAGGTTTTAGATCATTTTCAGTAAAAATATAGGCAACGGAAGGGACACGATGTGAAAGGGCTAGTTTTTCTACAGAAAACCCTGTACCCTCCCATGTATCTAATTCATCTACATCAATAAAATGAATAGGGTAAGAGAGGGTTAAGTCACTTAATTGACTCATCAGCTCAATCATTTGCTGTATCGCAGGCACGCCAACAATTGTTAAAGCATGGGTACGCCCTGCAAGTGATGCACTGGCAAGTAAACCTATTAAACCATAGCAATGATCACCATGAATATGGGTAATAAAAATCGCTTCTAAATGGCGTAATGATAAACTAGTATGTAAAAGCTGGTGCTGTGTACCCTCACCACAATCAACTAAATACCATGTTTTACTATTTTTACGGCGTATCGCTGTGCCTGAAACATTACGTGTTTTAGTGGGGGTACCTGATGATGTGCCTAAAAATAAAAATTCCATACCTTAATCATTTAGCCAGTGTAAAAAAACAGATACTACCTACTGTAGCGTTTTTTTAATATAAAAACACATATTATCTACCCTATTGCACTCATTTTAAAAAAATTTAGCCTACATTTATTTCTAATTTATGAATCTTAAGCAACTTAGTCAATTGTATCAGGCGTGTGAGCACACAATAAAATACGATCAAATTAAATTACGTCGTCGTATTCGCCAATTTCAACAACGTGTTAAAAAACAACAAGAGCTTGATCTTTCTGCCTGTCAAAAATTGGTCAATGCGGTAGAACAGGCAATGCAGCACTATAAACACCGCTGTGATAATTTACCTAAAGTCAGTTTTCCTGATGATTTACCTATTGCCGCCCACCATGAAAAAATTGCCACAGCTATCAAAGAAAACCAAGTGGTGATTATTGCAGGAGATACAGGATCGGGAAAAACTACTCAAATTCCAAAAATTTGTCTTGATATTGGGCGCGGGATACATGGTTTTATTGGTTGTACCCAGCCGCGTCGAATTGCTGCGCGTACAGTTGCCACGCGTATTGCAGAAGAATTAAACAGTGAGTTAGGGCAAACGGTTGGCTACAAGGTACGTTTTCATGATCAAATGCGACGTGAAAGCTATATCAAATTAATGACTGATGGGATTTTGCTAGCTGAAACCCAAGGTGATCGCTATTTTAATCAATATGATACCTTAATTATTGATGAAGCCCATGAGCGTAGTTTAAATATTGATTTTATCCTTGGTTATTTACAACGCTTATTACCTAAACGTCCTGATTTAAAAGTTATTATCACCTCTGCTACGTTTGATACCAGTCGCTTCTCAGAATATTTTAATGATGCGCCAATTATTGAAGTAGAAGGGCGAACTTACCCAGTTGAATTACGTTATCGTCCTTTAAATGAGGCTGATACTGACAGTGATGAGCGCGATGTACAACAGGCAATTGTGGATGCCGTGGATGAAATTTCTCAACATGATCCACGTGCGGATATTTTAGTCTTTCTCCCAGGGGAGCGTGAGATTCGTGAGGCGACAGAAAGCTTGCGCCAGCATAAACTCCTCAATACAGAAGTGTTTCCTTTGTTTGCACGCTTGTCTGTGGCAGAACAAAATCGGGTATTTAAACCTGAGCAGAAACGCCGCATTATTTTGACTACTAACGTCGCTGAAACCTCTTTAACTGTACCACGTATCCGCGCGGTGATTGATACAGGCACAGCACGGATCAGCCGTTATAACAGTCGTAACCAAGTGCAGCGACTGCCCATTGAGAAAATTTCTCAAGCCAGTGCTGATCAGCGTAAAGGACGCTGTGGGCGGATTGCCGCAGGGCTGTGTATTCGTCTTTATGATGAAGATGATTTTTTAAAACGTCCCGCTTATACCGATCCTGAAATTTTACGCACCTCTTTAGCCACCGTTATTTTACAAATGTTACACCTTGGTTTAGGGGATATTAATGATTTTCCTTTTATCAATATGCCCTTACCGCGTAGTATTAATGATGGGTTTCGCCTGCTATTAGAATTAGGTGCGTTGGTTAAAAAAGAACAAGAGCACGTATTAACCACTTTAGGGCGTAGCTTAGCAAAACTACCGATTGACCCACGTTTAGGGCGTATGATTCTAGCCGCGAAAGAGCTAGGTAGTTTAGATGAAGTATTAATCATTGCCAGTGCCTTGAGTGTACAAGATCCCCGTGATCGACCGATGGCAGCCCAGCAAGCAGCAGATGAAAAACATAAGCAATTTGTAGCAGAGGGATCTGATTTTCTCAGTTTTGTTAATTTATGGCGATTTTTCCATGAAAATGCGCGTCATTTATCAAAACGTAAATTACGTAATTTATGTAAAGAAAATTTCCTCTCTTATCGTCGAATGCAAGAATGGCATGATATTCATCAGCAAGTGATGGTACACATACGTGATTTAGGTTGGTGTTTAAATCAAGTTGAAGCAGAGTATGAACCAATTCACCGCGCTTTATTAACAGGCTTATTAGGCAATGTTGCCACTAAAGGCTTAGAGAAGAATTTTATTGGCGCACGCGGGCAAAAAATGCTGATTCACCCCAGTTCTGCCTTGGTGAAAAAATCCCCAAAATGGTTTGTTGCAGCGGAGTTAGTGGAAACCAGTCGCTTATTTGCGCGTTGTGTAGCAAAGGTACAACCTGAATGGATTGAAAGTATTGCGGGAGAAGTGTGCCGTCGTGAATACTTTTCACCCTATTGGCAAGCACGTAGTGCACGCGTAGGCGGCTATGAACGGGTATTTTTATATCAATTACAATTAGTAGCTAAACGTCGTATTAATTACGGTGCTGTTGATGCAAAAGTTGCTAATGAAATTTTTATTCGTGAAGGTTTGGTCAATGCCGAATATCGCAGTAACGCGCCTTTCTTTAAACATAACCAGCAGTTAATCAATGAAGCACGCCAGCTAGAAAATAAATTACGTCGTTGTGATGTATTAGTCAGTGATGAAGAGCTATTTAATTTATATGCTACGCGGGTTCCCGATCATATTTATACAGGCGCAGCATTTGAAAAATGGCGTAAAAAAGCTGAACAAGAGAATAAACAACAGCTATTTTTTAGTTTAGAGGATGTGGTGATTGATAGTGATATTAAAGGGGATGATTTCCCTGATCATATTGCTTTATCTGATACAGTTGATGTGACATTGCGTTATGTTTTTGATCCTTTATTAGAAGAAGATGGGGTCAATGTTGATATTCCTTTAAGTGTGTTAAATCAAATTAAAGTCACTGATTTTGATTGGTTGATTCAAGGTTTATTGGCAGAAAAGATCACTTGTTTGATACGTGGTTTACCTAAAGCTATTCGTCGTGATTTTGTCCCAATTCCTACCACTGCGAATGAGGCAATGGATACTTTAGAGTTTGGTAAAGGGGATTTTTATACAGAGTTAACCCAGTTTTTACATCGCCGTCGGGGTTCACCTTTACCCGAAAAATGGTGGCAAGGGATTGAGCTGCCGCATTATTTACAGTTCTATTTTTGTTTACGTAAAGAAGAGACAGAGGAAGTATTAGCAGCAGGGCGTGATTTGGCTACTTTGCAGGCACGTTGGGCGGAACATGCCAGTGAAAATTATCAGGCACAAATGGATGCAGTATTAGATCGTAAGAATTTAACTGTATGGAATTTTGGCGATTTACCTAAACAGGTGGATGTGACCGTTAATCGTTTGTTAGTCGTTGGTTATCCTGTGTTAGTGGATAAAGCCACCCATGTTGATATGCAGGTGATTGATAATCAAGTTGAAGCGAAGAAAATCATGCGCCAAGGGGTGTATCGTTTAGCATGGTTGAATTTACCCATTAAACGCTTGATGCGTGATATTAAGTTTAATAAAAATATCAGCCTGTTGTACTTACCATTAGGGAATGAAAATGAGTTAAAGCAGCATATGGTGCATGCAGCGGTGAATACATTATTTTTTGAGGATGATTTTTTACCTTATCAGCAAGATGAATTTACTCAGCGGTTGCAGTTGTGTAATAAAACCATTGGGCGCGTATTAGCAGATTACACTAAGTTGATTAGTGATATTTTAAAAGCTTATGCAGATGTGCGGCAGTTATTAAACCAAAATGGGATGCAGCGTTATAAAGCACATGGTGAAATTAAGCAGCATTTGAATGCATTAATTTATCATGGTTTTGTATATGAGATTCCGTTTGAACGTATGAAGCATATTCCGCGTTATTTGAAGGCGTGTACATTACGCTTACAACGTTTAGCGCAAGATCCTAATAAAGATGCACGCAAGGCAGAACCTTTATTAGATTTATGGGCGGAGTATGTGCAGGTCAGTGAGAAGAATCAGCAACAAGAAGTGATTGATTTTCGTTGGCAGTTGGAGGAACTGCGGGTATCGTTATTTGCACCTGAGTTAAAAACACCGTTTTCTGTGTCTGCACAACGTATTCAAGCACAGTGGAGTAAGTTGCTTAAGAGTTTATAGAAATATTCTTGATATAGTGTGTGTTTTTTATTTATTTGGTGTAAAATTATTCTTATATACTTTATGATGAATTAGGTTGTATATGATAAAAAGCTAATACTTTTTCTATATATAACCTAGTTTGAAGGAAAAAATCATTAGATGAATTCAAGAGTTTTAAAAACAACAAATCAAAGTATTGAAAGTCAATTATATAAAGTTAAACCTGAGCAAGCATTAGCTGAATATATTTGGAATGGTTTTGATGCTAATGCTACAAAAATTGAAGTTAATACTGAAATAAATGATCTTAATAGTTTAGTTTCAATTACTGTAAAAGATAATGGTAGTGGTATAGATTATAACGACCTTGAAAATACTTTAGATGTATTTCTAGACTCAAAAAAGAAAAACATATTTAAACCTATAACTCGTGGAAAAAAAGGTCGAGGTCGTTTTAGCTTCATCAAATTTTGTGAACAGGCTAATTGGGAAACATTTTCTGGTAAAAATAGTTTTAATTTTGAAATTACATCAAATTGTTTGAATAAATATGAGCCTAAAAACATTCTAAATACTAATATAAACAAAAGTGGTACTAAAATCACTTTTTCCCATATTAAAAATATTGATTTTAACATTTTTAATGATGTCATTATTCCATTTTTAAGAAGTGAATTTACTTGGTTATTAATTTCAAATCCTAGTTTGAAGTTGATTATAAATGATGTTGAAATGAATTTATCAAAACATAAATTTACTGAACATCAGGAAGAGTTTGAAAAAAATTCTTTTAAGATAAAAAATATTATCTGGGATAAAAAGCAAAACCAAGAAAAATCATTTGTTTATTTTATGAATTCATCTAATGAAATAGTTTACAAAGAGTCATTAAATTTAAGGAGTTTTCACTGTTCTTCTTATGTAACTTCTGATTGGTTTGATGAATTTAATAAAGATAGTGATTTGTTATCTGACAATAAAGATAAAAACCCTCAATCTAAAATATTTATTCATATTTTAAATATAGTAAAAAATAAACTACAACAAGAATATATTAATTTTCGTGACACTACTGCAGACTATTTAATTCAACAATATCTTAATGAAGGTGTTTTTCCTGAAGAAAATGGGGATAATCAAGTACTCAATAAATTTCATCGAGAACAACTCATTTCAACTATAAAAGTAATTTATGAGGCAGAGCCAGCTGTTTTTTCTAAACAATTAAATAAATCCCAAAAAAAAATACTAATAAAACTAATAGATAGAATGATTCAATCTAATAGGGTGTCTGATCTATTCGATGTTCTTCATGGTGTAGTATCTTTATCTGAAGAAGATATGAGTAGAATATCTGGGCTTTTACAAAGAACATCATTAGAAAATATTACTAAGACAGCTGAATATATTCGTGACCGCTTAGATATTATTCAAAGTTTTAAATCTCTGATTTATGACCATAAAAAATACGCAAAGGAAGTACCTCATATTCAGAAGTGTGTTGAGTCTAACTTATGGCTGTTTGGTGAAAAATACCATTTATTAACATCTGAAGAAGAGAAATTTGAGCAAGCTTTGAGAGAATTATTAAAGTTTAAGGAAGAAGAACATTATAATAAAAAATCTTTGACACACCCTGATAAAAATAAAGAAATGGATCTATTTATAGCTCAAAAAGGATCTAAAGTTGGAGATGATGATAAATCATATTTTCAATATGTTGTAATAGAGCTTAAAAGACCAAGTATCAAGCTTGGTGATAAAGAATTGGATCAAATTAAGACTTACAAAAATGTAATTGCTAGTGAACCATCGTTTCAAGATGAAAATTCAGTGTGGGATTTTATCCTTATTGGAAATGAAATTTCTAATAGCTCAAGAGCAGCACCTAATTTACGTGCTGAGTTAGATTCGAATAAAATGCATGGCGAACCAGGATTAATTCAAAAAACAGGTAATTACAGAATTATTGTAAAAACATGGAAACAAATACTTAATGAATTTGAGTTAAGATACAATGAAATTTCAAGTAAGCTTAATTTAAAAGAACTAGAAATTATATCAAAAACACCTGACGAGTTAACAAAGGATATTAGTGAAAATATTTTATAGCATTTAATTTACGAGAAAGAAACAACAAATGAGTATTTGTAAAAGAAAGCGGTAGTCCTGAAAATATAGTGCTATGAAAAAGCCAGTATCCCAATAATTCAGGCTTAATTAAAATTTTTGCACTACTTATGCAGGACTACCAAGAAAGCATATTCAACATATTAATTTTAGTGAATTACCTAAATATCAAGGTACAAATGGTCGTCATCGTTGTGTAGGTTGTGCCTATGAAAAAGGTTATGAATTGGGGTTAGACAGGTGTTTTTCGCCATAAAAACCCACATATTGCATTTATGCTGGGCTATCTAGCAGGTGCAAAGAAAAAATTGAATGACCGTTAAGCTAGGCAAAAGAAGAATCTACTCTTCCAAACACTCAGAATAATCACTCACCTCATTTAATACTTTTTGTATTGCCTTACTCAAATAAGCTTCATCAATCATGATATCAATGGCTTCTTGATAGGAGATATCCGTTGTCATTAACCCTATCACTTTTCCTTGTTCACTAAACTGCTCAGGCTCCTCCCCGATTACCACTGCTGCACCATTATAAGCAGCTTCCCAAGCTGCATAATTTTCAGCAAAATAAATTATTTTACGTTTATCAGGGGCAATAATTCTAAACTCATGTTTATCTATCATAGGAGATTTTTTATCATAGATATATGTCATTGCTTATAAATGTTATTATATAAAAATATAATAACATTTTAAAAATGATTGACGATAAAATGCCCATCTCAGATCTACTTCCAAGTTCAAGACACCTGCTTTTTATGGCGATACTGCTGGTAACAGGTTTAGCCCTAGATAATTTATTTCCCTTTATGGGACAAATATTTTTTTCTATTATCGCGTGGGTTAGTTTTCTATTTTTTTATGAACAAATAAAAAATCAAAAAGCACGTTTTATTTTAATGAGCTGTTTAGTCATTGCGACATTAGGTGAACTCTTTTGCTCATTAGTGTGGGGCTTATATACCTACCGACTGGAAAATATTCCTCACTATGTCCCTGTAGGGCATGTTTTTATGTTTTTATTCAGCCTGTATCTCGCGCCACGTCTTCCCAATTGGATTATCTATCTTGTGCCTGTACTGGTTGTGCCTTATGTATTGGCAGGCTATATGATTGGCTTTGATGAATTTGGGGTGATTCTAGCGGCTTTCTTAGTGGCTTGTGTGATCAACGCACCAACGACAAGTGAAAAAAAAATGTATATTACAACATTTATGCTATCACTGTGTTTAGAGATTTATGGCACGTATTTGGGCAACTGGGCATGGTTGGCAGAAGTGCCTTACTGGTCACTCAGTAATACCAGTCCCCCCTTAGCATCAGGAGCTTTCTACTGTGTACTGGATTTCTTAATTATTTATACTCTCAGTACAAAACAACAAACGCCTGTAGAAGAATTGAATCAGTATGCAGTCCTTAATGAAGCATAGTACTTAAATATAGAAAATATGGGTATCAATAATAATTAATCATCACTAGGAATTTCAATTAATTTAATAATGTGATGTTTGTTGATAATATGCGCGGTACTTTCATAATCAGATAATACAATAAACTCTTTATCTGATTTATTTAATACATCAGATAAACGTGTATTACGCTCAATCACTAATGTACCTTCTAAAATGCTGCCATCACTGATAGTCATTACTACATGTATATCACGACGTGTTAATCCCATTTTTATCTCCTTTTTAACACATAGATTCGCATTATCAAAATACGAATCTATGTCGTTAGACAAACACAGGTTCAATTAGCTTGCAATCATACCTAAAGCTTGGCGGATACGTTCTACAGTACGTGTTTGTCCAATAAGTTGAACTGTTTGATCAATGGATGGCGAAACACTGCCACCTGTCACTGCAACACGCAAAGGCTGTGCCACTTTGCCTAATTTAAGCTCCAGCTCTTCACCTACCTCATGAATCACGGCATGAATAGCTTCTGGTGTCCATGTTTCTAGCTGCTCTAATTTTTCAGCTAATGCAGTTAAAGGTGCGACAGCAGCAGCTTTAAAGTTTTTCTTTGTTGCTTTTGCATCGTATTCTAAACTATCAATATAGAAAAAACGGCTGGCTTCTGCCATTTCTTTTAAGGTTTTACAGCGGTCTGCTTGGACGGGAATGAGGTCAGTTAAAGCAGGACCTTGTACAGTATCAATCCCTAAGTGATCAAATTGATATTGCAGTTGTTTTGCCACATCTTCAACAGGGGTTTGACGAATATAATGCTGGTTTAACCATAATAGTTTTTCAGTATTAAATGCAGAAGGTGCACCATTGACATCTGTGATCTCAAAAAACTCTATCATTTCATCAATACTAAACACCTCTTGATCACCATGTGACCAACCTAAGCGTACAAGGTAATTTAATAAAGCGTGAGGTAAAAATCCTTCTTCCTTGTATTGCATCACATTCACTGCACCGTGGCGTTTCGATAAACGTTGTCCATCATCGCCTAAAATCATTGGTACGTGAGCATAATTAGGAATATCAGCCCCTAATGCTTTTAATATGTTAATTTGACGGGCGGTATTGTTTAAATGATCATCTCCTCGAATCACATCTGTAATACGCATATCCCAATCATCGACAACAACCGTTAAGTTATAAGTCGGGGTGCCATCAGAACGCGCAATAATTAAATCATCAAGCTCTGAATTATTGATAACCACATTACCTTTAATTTTATCGCGAATAATCACATCGCCAACTTGAGGATTTTTAAAGCGGATGACAGGATTAACGCCTTCAGGTGCTTCAGCATGACCATGACGACAATGCCCATCATAACGGGCTTTTTCTTTACGGGCTTTTTGTTCTTCACGTACCTGCTCAATACGTTCTTTAGAACAGTAACAAGGATAGGCTTTTCCTTCATCCACTAATTGTTGGATAACTTGACGATAACGATCAAAGCGTTCAGTTTGAAAAAAAGGACCTTCATCTTCTTTTAAATTTAACCATGCCATGCCTTCTAAAATGGCATTAACAGAAGCTTCTGTTGAACGTTCTAAATCTGTATCTTCAATACGTAAAACAAACTGACCACCATGTTTACGGGCATACAACCAAGAATACAAAGCAGTACGCACACCACCAACATGTAAGTAACCCGTTGGACTAGGGGCAAAGCGAGTACGAACAGTCATCTATCTCTCATTATTATCAAGGTAATTAGTACAATATAGTGCATGGGAAAAGCAGCTATAACACAATCATGCTGAAGTAGGTAAAAAGTATTTATCTACTCATTTATAGGATATCTTTAGAGCTTAGTCTAATTGTCCCATTGCAGTGATATTGAAACCACAATCTACATAAGTAATTTCACCTGTAACACCTGATGCTAAATCAGAGGATAAGAAGGCAGCTACGTTACCAACTTCATCAATGGTGACATTACGTTTTAAAGGTACACGATCTTTAACATGATCAAGCATCAAGCGGAAGTTAGAAATACCTGATGCAGCTAAAGTGCGGATAGGCCCTGCTGAAATACCGTTTACACGAATACCATGCTGTCCTAAGCTATATGCCATGTAACGTACATTGGCTTCTAAACTGGCTTTTGCTAAACCCATCACATTGTAATTAGGTAAGGCTTTATCTGCGCCTAAGTAGCTTAATGTAATTAAAGAGGCATCACGCCCTTTCATCATATCTAAGCCAGCTTTGGCTAAAGCGGAAAAACTGTAGGAGCTGATTTCATGTGCAATACGGAAACCTTCACGTGTGGAATGATCAAGGTATTCACCTTTTAACTCATCCCCAGGGGCATAGGCAACTGCATGGACTAAAATATCAAAGCCATCCCATGATTCTTTTAATTGAGTGAATAAATTAGCAATATCATCATCACTGCCAACGTCACAAGGATATACCAGTTCAGACCCACACTCAGCTGCAAATTTTTCCACACGTGGACGTAATTTATCTGTTTGGTAAGTAAAAGCCAACTCTGCACCTTCACGTTGCATTGCTTTGGCAATACCCCATGCAATAGAGCGATTGCTGGCAACACCTAAGATAAGAGCGCGTTTTCCTGTTAAAAATCCCATCGTTTTTATTCTCCTCATTAATTAAGTAGCGTATTGTATGCTGAAATAAAAAAATAATCTTTAACTTTTACTCATTTGTAGGGAAGATAAAAAAGAGGGTAGATAGACTGATTTTTTTACTTTTCCTATTAGATAGGCTAATTTAGCGTATCATACTCAGTTAAAACATGATATTGTGGCTTTATAGCCATGTATTTTTATCCTAATTTTCTTAAATTAAAGACACAATAAACCATTATTAGTTTAAATACTTCATAGTGTAGTGTTTTGAAAGTGGATACAATATTGCATATAATTTTAAGTGTGAAATAATGAATAGGTGATATATAAGCTTGTTGGCTAGTTAGTACGGTCTATATAACGTATTTTTTGTTTTAACATACATAAAAATGTCAGTTTATTACATTAAAATGACAGGGCAGGAATAAAAAGGTGATAAAAACGCTCTTTTATCCCTGAAATCTTGATGAATATGACCTTATAACAAGCTTATATGTCTATAAACATAACAATAAATGCTTGTATTTATGCTTCACATGAAAAGCTTGCGCTAACATTATCATAGACTTAGCTTTTTAGTTGTATAAATAAGTAAAATGAAGCAATGTAAACTACATGCATTTAGGTCAAAGTATGCTACATTAGTGGCAAGTAAAAAAAGCATTTTCAATAAGATTGAAAATATTTTATGATGGCTGCAACAATCAATGATGTTGTGTTAACACAACACACTATTTTTGCAAGCTGGTTATAAGAATTTAGAAATATAATTTAGATCAATGTGATAGAAGGATAAAGTGGCTATTATGCTATATTTATCACCTATCTACGATATAACGCAATACGTAAAATAGAACATAGCGTGTTACATGACGATTCTTGAGTAATGATCCCTTTAGAAAAGATTATTGTACTTAACAAAGTGCCTTTGTTCTCGCAATTGAAAACAGAAGATATCCATATGATATCAACAATTGCTACAGAGGAAGCCTATGAGGATGGTCACACCTTATTTTATGAAGGTGATGTGGGCGATAAATTATTTATTGTTGTTTCAGGTGCTGTGCACATTTTAAAAAATCAAGATGGTGAAGAAAAACAACTTGTCACCTTGAAAGAAAATGATTTTTTAGGTGAGCTGGCTTTATTTGATGCTGAAACACGTACCGCCACCGCTAGATGTGGTAGTCCTTGTACCTTTTTAGTAATTGAGCGTAATGATATGGAACAATTGGCTCATGAATATCCTGCTATTGCTTTTGGATTTATTAAAGTATTGATCAGCCGTATGCGTGGAATGATTAATAATAAGGGTTAACGAATGTCATCATTAACCCGCTTTTTCGGTAATTTACTTTCCATTAAACCCAATGAATGGGAAGGTGTTGTTTATTTCTTCTTGGTATTAGTTGTGTTTTCCTTTGGTGCAAGTTTCGCACGTAGTATTGGAATGACATTACTGATTGCAAACTTAGGAGGAGATAAACTACCAGTTATCTTTATTTTAATTGATCTCTCGGTCATGGTGGGATCAATGGTGTATGCCCATTACACCAAAAAAGCCAGTGGTTTGGCGATTCTTGCCTTTTTCTTTATTACCACTGCCGTTTTCTCTGTTGTCGCCCAATTATTACTCAATTTCTCCAGCTTAATTTGGGTCTATGGCTTTTTCTTTGTCGGTTTTTTCTTCTTTTATATCTTAATCTCTATTCATGCCACCAGCGTTGTTGCCTCATATTTTACCGCAGTGCAAATGAAACGTGTATCAGGTGTGATTAATACAGGGATTCCTATTGGTGGGATTTTAGGCGGCATTACACTTGTTGTCTTATTAAAATTCTTTCACTTTCAGCCTGAATCATTAATTTTAGTATTAGGGGTTTCCTGTTTAGGGGCATATGGTTTTTTACGTGCTATTAACTCCCGCTTAAGTCCTGTACGTGCCAGCAACCCTGAATTTAAAAGTACAACAAAAAATCCACTACGTGAACTCTTAGCCGCTTTTCGTTATATCATCGGTTCACGTTTAATGATTTTTATGGCAGTTGGTTTAATGTTATTTGTGGTAGGAAACAAATTTCTAGAATACCAATACCAAGTCATGATTTATCCTGAGATTTATCCTGACACCCAAGAACGAGCGAGCTTTTTCGCCACCTATGAAATTTTTGCCAATGTTTTATGGCTGGTAATCCAATTATTTTTAACCTCTCGTATTGTAGTCAGTTGGGGAGTGGGAGCCAGTAATTTACTCCACCCCGTCTTAACAATGTTGGTGAGTATTGGTTTATTTTCCTACTTTTATACACATCAAGGTGACCTTAACCTTGATCTTGGCTCTCAGTTTTACATATTGTTGCTATTAGGGGTATCTAGCCAGTTTGTGAACCAAGAAATGCGTGGTGCATTTCGTACACCAGTTAATAACTTACTTTTTAATGCTATTCCGCCCAATTTATGGGGCACAAATAAAGCCTTTTTAAATGGTATTATTTTTCCATTTGCAACAGTTATTGCAGGGATTATGCTTATTCTCCTAACAGGAGATAATAAATTTGACTGGTTAGTCTCTTTTGATTTAGCTGTCACCCCTGAACAACTTACCTATATCATCCCCCTTATTGTTTTTGTGATGTCTATTTTAGGTATCATTGCTGCATTACCTCAATGGTTTGCTTATAACGAGGGGGTATTTGGACTATTAAACCGTGAACTTTTTGATCGCCGTAGTGAAGCGGGGATGATGAAAAATAATGGAAATAGTTTAAAACAAGTCGTTGAGCAAAAACTGGGGAGTGGAGATTACTATCAAATCATTGCTGCACTGGAAATGATACGTGTATTACGTCTTAATTATTTTGCTAACCAAGTGGGGAATTTATTATTAAAAATAGACCGCTTTGAAGTAAAAGAGCACTGTATTAATACATTAGCCGCATTGCCCCAATCAAATACTAATATCACCTATTTAGTAGAAGCATTAAAAACAGCTAATGATGATAAAGTTTTACCACTGATTTTACGTAATTTGACTCAATTTACATCAGTGAATTTAAATAATACAGTTGAAAAGATGTTAAAACATCATTCTCCACAAGTCTTTATTGAAGCCTGTTTATATTTATATAGTCGTCAGCAGTATTCACGTAAACGTGATATTGAAAACCGTATATTGGCACAATTACGTAATGAGGAGAGTCCTGATTTTCCTTTATACCTCTATGCATTGGGTGAGTTAAAACAAGCCCATTACAGCGAGAACGTTTTACCTTTCATTGATCATGAGCGTTCTACTGTTCGTGTTGCCGCCTTTACGGCCTATATTCGTATGCTAGAAGGGCAACTAGATCCTTATAAAGCGCGTTTAGTGGATGCACTCAGTTCACCCGATAAAGAAATGAAATTGGTGGCATTACGTGCATTAAAAGAATGCCAACCCCTTGAAGATTGGATGCCTATCATTCGTTTATTAGGCGCAAAAGATCGTACCTTAGTCAATGAAAGTAAAGAACTTTTACGCCTTAGTCTTGGGGTATGTAAAAATGCGTTAGTTGCGCATGTTTTTTCAAATAAAGTTGCCGTACAAGAGCGATTTGAAATTTTATCTTTAATTTACAATAAATTAAATGAGCAGCAACGCCAAAATCTTAAACATATGGGTGATTTAGCTCTACAAAACTTTATTCGTGTACGAGGCTTGATTAAGTTACATGAATCAATGCAGCATACAAGTCGTGCCCATGAATTAGTGGCAAAAGTACTGGATGAAGTAGCAGAAAATCACTTATTACATGTTATTACTATTATTACCTATGCTTCTGAACAAGATTTAGAATTTTTCCAACGTATCAGCCGTGGCTTACTCTCCCCTAGTAGAGCTAACCAAGGAAATGCATTAGAAGTTTTATCGAATGCAGGGGAACGTTACCTTGTTGGACGTGTACTGCGTTACTTTGATGAGCGTTTAAATGACTTGGCAGCCATTGATCGTATTCATATGAGTCTCTTTGTTGAACCCCTTGATGTCAATGTAAAAAATTATGGTCAAAACTTAATTAACCTTGATCACCCTATGCTGCGTGCTAGCCTACATTATATGCAAGCAGAACGTACTGGAAAATTACGCTTACCTAAACATGCTGACACAGATGTACGTGATTTATTAACTAAAAAGACACGTTCACGCTAAAGACTAAAATTATTTAGCCAAAGGAACTGCCATGCAATCAGAAAACTTATTACGCTTAATCAGCATTATTATGAGTGCTGTCTCCTATGTTTTTTTATTGCTTGCATTGACGGTCATTGAAGAAGAACGTAGTTTTTACATTTTTATGGGGGTGGGGGGTATTGTCGGGGGGGTGATGTTGCTAGGATTAGCTAAAATTATTCAATACCAAGTGATGAGCCATCATGTGCTAGAAGAAAGTTTACGTGCTGCACGCACTCAAAACCGTTTATTACAAGAACTTCTCACACGTAAAAATACCGCAAAAAAACCTGCTACAGCACAAACACACCCAGTAAAAAAATAAGGAAGAGAAAGCGTGACCAAGAAAAAAATTATCACCCTTATTGCTATAAAAGTGACAGTACTGGCTATTCTTGGCTTAGGCGCATGGTATTATGTGGAGAATATGAAAGGGGGCTATTAAGCTGTAAGTTGGGCTTTTCTTAACTTTATTTATAAGTAACATTATTACCTGATACAGTAATTATTTTTTTATTAATTAAGTGATTTAAGTGGTTTTGAATCACCAATTCATTATTTTTTACCCCCATATGAGAGCCAATATAGTTTTTTAAACTTGTAATACTTTGTGGTCTTTTTTCTTTAGGATGGTTTTTCAATTTAGTGATAAGGTCTGATTCTATTGTTTCTTCAGAAATATGAGGAGATATAGAGAGTTTAATTTGCTTACACATACGCCCATTGGCTCTGATATGAGCAATAAGTGGTGAAAACCCATTATCATTACTGATAACATCAAACTCTATTGTACTGGCAGCTTCATCATTATATTTACCCAAATAATAAGATAAATGGAAATCTAAATTATTGGCTTGAGCTGTTTTAATTTGAATAATGATAAAATTAATAGGGCTGTCATATTTTTTATCTCCAAAGTCTAACCTAGGTTGTTTGGCACCAAGGAAAACAAATACTTTTTCATAGATGTATAAATCAATTTTCTCTAAACTACCAATATTTTCATAATCAATAAATGCCCATTTCATTTAAGTCTATCTCCCTAAAGAATATAACCATCTTAATTCTAGTGTATAATGATACCTATAAAAAACAGCATTCACAATAGCCTTATTTACCAGAATATAAAATAGTAGAGAAGTGACATAAATTTTTAAATATTAGTTATTATTCCTTTTCTTGTTTCTTTTTTATTGCCTCTTTATCTAAATATTCTTCAATTCTCCTGACTGATAGTACTAAAAATTTCATGACATCAGTAAAACCTTCAAATTCTTTCTCATAACCATGATGTGGAATGCCTAAAAAACGTACCAATGTAAACTGTTTTTCTTTAGGTAGAATTGATAGTTGATGCAAATATTCATAGGTCAATTCTTTATCATCAGAGACACAAGCGGTTAAGGCTTCAGTTAAAATTTTAACTCGGTGTAATTCATTCTGTAAATCAAAAGGTTCTGATAGT
>Ga0193958_1000231_pt1 | contig 23290 bp, 23 predicted proteins | sample FB_1_MG_FD_140320 | JGI IMG/M metagenome (GOLD analysis project Ga0193958, IMG submission 140320) | Microbial mat bacterial communities from the Broadkill River, Lewes, Delaware, United States - FB_1_MG | ecosystem: Environmental > Aquatic > Freshwater > River > Microbial mats | place: USA... | reverse complement strand
TAACGTCAGTTTGGATACCTTGCAGGCAGACCGCTTTAAAGCCATTACCCGTATTGGTGATATTCAAAAGACATTGGATGGGATTGATGCTGCGTTAATGCAGGGCTTTGAGAGTGTGAAGCTTAATGCGGTAATTATGAAAAACCATAACGATGATGAAATTCTCGATTTGGTGAATTACGTCCGTGAGCGAGGCTTGGATATTTCATTTATCGAAGAAATGCCGCTTGGAGAGATGGGGCAGCATGACCGTGAGCAATCCTTTTGCTCCAGTGATGAGGTGCTAAAGCGCATTGAAGCGCAGTATCAACTGATTCCAAGTACCGAAACAACTGGTGGTCCGTCACGCTATTATCGTAGTGCAGATCATCAATCGCGTATTGGTTTTATTTCACCGCATAGTCATAACTTCTGTGATGACTGTAATCGCGTGCGCCTCACTGCAGAAGGGCGTTTATTATTATGTTTAGGCCAAGAGCATTCAATGGACTTACGCGCGGTGGTGCGTGCCCATCCAACTGATGATGCGGTGTTACGCCAAGCGATTATTGACTCGATGGACCTAAAGCCGAAAGGGCATGATTTTGATGTGACAACCAAGCCTATTATTATGCGTCACATGAGTGCAACCGGTGGCTAAAGTGTCCTCTTTACAGCAGCCTTCGTTGAGTAATGAGGGTTTGGGTGCATCGGTTGAAGTGGTTGCTTATGATGAATATGGACAAGTGCGAGCAGGGCATATTGCGGCAGAGCGCGCACTAACGATTTATTTGGATAAGCGTGAAATTTTGACCTTGATGACATTAGGCTCCCAGCCTGAGTTATTGGTATTAGGGTGGCTTAAAAATCAAAACTTGTTGGATGATATTGCGGATGTGGAATCTGTGCATATTGCTTGGGATGTTGAAGCCGCTGCGATTAAAACACGCGAAGGTGTTGAGTCCCTGAATGAAAAATTGGCGCATCGCACAGTGACAACAGGCTGTGGCCAAGGCACGATGTTTGGTCGCCTCATGGATAAGTTAGCTGCTGTAAAGCTCCCGTGTCCTCGCATTCAGCAGTCCCAAATTTATGCATTACTCAAATCTTTAAATGCTCACAATGATGTATATCGTCGTGCCGGTGCCGTGCATGGCTGTGCCTTATGTCAGGGAACCGAGATCTTAAGCTTTGTAGAAGATGTGGGTCGGCACAATGCAGTGGATACGATTGCCGGTTATATGTGGTACGAGGGCATCCAAGGCGATGATAAATGGTTTTACACTACGGGACGTTTAACTTCGGAAATGGTGATTAAGGTCGCACAAATGGGTATTCCTGTTTTATTGTCTCGTTCAGGGGTGACGCAAATGGGTTTAGAGCTGGCACAACAACTAGGGGTTGTGCTGATTGCCCGTGCAAAAGGGCGACACTTTCTGGTGTATCAAGGTGCTGAGCAAGTTGTCTTTGATGTGCCGCTTGAGCCACCACTAATCAAACACTAATACTTCATTCATGCAGGAATCATTAGGGCAGGCAATCGCGGAGGCGATTGCGTTATTGCTGAGCGCAGATCCAGCGCTGTGGGAAATTATTGGAATTTCATTTAGTGTCTCAGGGGCGGCAATTACCATTGCGGTGCTGCCTGCGATGGCAGTGGGTTTTGCATTGGCTTTTTATGAGTTTCCGGGGCGTCGCTTATTAATTGCCTTATCCAATACGCTATTGTCTGTGCCAGCAGTAGTGGTGGGGTTAACCTGCTATTTATTATTATCCCGTCAAGGCCCTCTGGGTGATATGCGATTGTTATTCACGCAATCCGCCATGATCATTGGACAAATTGCACTGTGTTTTCCTTTGTTGGTCGCGATGAGTCACAGTGCATTTCAGGCGGTGGATCGTCGCGCATGGGAAACTGCGATTACTCTCGGTCAGTCTACGTTGGGTGCTTTGTATTTGGTGGTGAGGGAGGCTCGGTTTGCTTTGCTTGCGGCGGTGCTTGCGGCGTTTGGCCGGATTATTGCTGAGGTTGGGGCATCGATGATGCTCGGGGGGAATATTTTACATTACACCCGAAATATCCCAACCGCGATTGCATTAGAAACCAGTAAAGGAGACTTCGCACAAGGGATTGCATTGGGGATGGTGTTGTTGGTGCTGGCCTTTAGTTTGAATATTTTATTACACCTTTTTCAAGGGAAAGGGGCATTGACATAGTGTCAGCTGAGATAGCGCGTTGTTTGATTGAGTTTCAAGGTGTGAGTAAATCCTTTGAAGGGCGTACCATTTTACAATCATTGAACCTTTGTTTGAGAGAAGGGCAGTGCCATTTACTATTGGGGGAAAATGGTGCGGGTAAGTCGACCTTATTGCGCATCATGGCCGGGTTGTTAGCACCGGATCAAGGCATGATCACACAGCAAGCTACTTCACGGCGTTGGCGAAAAGCACGGGATTTCTTGCGCGGACATGTGATGTACTTGCATCAAACACCGTATTTATTTGATGGTAGTGTCAGACAAAATTTGCAGTATGCATTGCCTGCTACGCTACGTGGTAAAGCGCGTGAGCAGCGCCTACAACAGGTATTGGATTGGAGTGAGTTGTCAAATTTAGCCTTAAGTCCAGCCAAGCAGTTATCTGGAGGGGAGAAGCAGCGTGTGGCTCTGGCACGTGCTTTTTTGCGTCAGGCACCTGTGTTATTACTGGATGAGCCAACAGCCAATTTGGATCGAACCTCACGCCAACGTACGATTGCGTTATTACACAGTTTAAAACAACGAGGGGTTTGCTTGTTGATTGCTTGTCATGATGCGCATGGCTTGGACATCCTCGCTGATGGGAACTATCAGTTGAGTGCAGGTTCTCTTCTGGCTGAACAAGCTTAATTATTTGTAACACGTTCGCAATCAAATATTAATGACAAATGCTGTAGTATTTTGCTCATAACGATTTGGTGCGCGAAGACTGTTTGTGAGCCAAAGCTAAGAAGTAGTAATACGCTCTCTCCTTAAAATAACCCCTCAAGCGTAGATATTGAAGCGACCTTACCCCGTCGCTTTTTTTGTCTTTGGCGTTTCTGTTTCGATATTAAAGCGCAAGATAACCCGAAGACCCGGCTGGTTATCTTGCAACTCTATCGTACCATTATGCCGCTCAACTACCGCACGTACTAAGCTCAGCCCTAGGCCATTTCCTGGAGTACTTCGTGCACTATCAAGGCGCGTAAAACGCTCAAAGACCTCTTCACGCTTGTCTTGGGGGATTCCCGGCCCACTGTCAGTAATCTCGATGACTGCTTGTTGGTCAGTAAAGTGCGTGGATAGCTTGATCAAGCCGCCACTGGGGGTAAACTTCATGGCATTGTCGAGCAAGTTGGTAAAGGTTTGCGCCAGTAGCTGGTGATCTCCTAAAATAAAGCACGTGGTTTGAATTTCATTAACAAATGTAATCCCTGCTTCTTCTGCAACAATGGAATATAGCTCTGCCAACTCATCAATAAAGGGTTTGATATCAATTAATGCCCACTCATGCTCGTGCTTCCCCGATTCTGCTTGTGCAATACTTAACAGTGAATTGAAGGTACGGATGATGTCATCAATGTCCTGAATCGCTTCTTGTTGTACTTGCTGATATCCTTTTTTATCAAGGTTTTCGATCAGTGAAACTTCAAGGCGGTTACGTAAGCGGTTTAGGGGGTTTCTTAAGTCATGTGCCAAGTTGTCAGTCACCTGATGCATACTTTGCATGAGTTGCTCAATACGCGATAGCATGGTGTTTAGTACTGAGCTTAGGCGGTCAAATTCATCATTTTTCTGAGTGACTTGCATGCGTTGACTTAAGTCACCTTCAATAATTTCCCCCGCAGTTTGACGGACACTATTAATGCGATGCAATACGCTGTAACCCATTAATGCTCCTCCTGCTAATGCCAGTGTAAATACCAAGACAATCAAGATTAAAATGACATTGGAGATACGCTTTAGCAGTGCTTGACGCTCAAAGACATCAGTTCCCACCAAAATTTGATAATCATCAGGCAATAAGGTCAGCAGTACTCTAGCAGGTTGGTTAAATTGTTCTGTCTGAGTGAACTCATTGGTATTAGTATCATCCGGTACCGTGATGACCGTATCCAGTGGCACGGTTGCAAAAATACTGTCGCCAACCGCTAGATTTTTTCCGGGTTGGATTTCTTGGATTAAGTCGCGCTGACTGCGGGTAAGGAGTGCATAGAGGAAGAACTGTGAGCGCCCATCAGTATTCAACTGATTCATTTCTTGCGTCAGCGCATTAATTTTACCGTTATGATAAAGCTCTAGCAGTGCATTAGTCTCCGCACGCAACTGTGAGTCAGTTTGCGCGCGAATTTCTTGAGCCGAGTTCCAGTATATGAAGCTAATGGCTCCGGTGCTAACCAAACTAAACACTAAGGCATAAATGAGAGAAAGTCTAAATGCCGTGGTGTTTATTAACCTAAGACGCATGCAGTGAGTATCCTGCGCCTCTTACGGTATGTAGTAATGGAGGAGGGAAGTCGCGATCGATCTTACTGCGTAGGCGGCTGATATGAACATCAATCACATTGGTCTGTGGATCAAAGTGATAATCCCACACATTTTCCAACAGCATGGTACGTGTTACCACTTCATTGGCGTGGCGCATCAAGTACTCTAGCAAGGTAAATTCACGAGGTTGAAGGTGAATAACCTGACCTGCACGGGTAACCGTGTGTTTGATTAAGTCCATTTGGAGGTCATGAACACGCAGCAGTGTTTGCTCTTGTGCAGGGCTTGCACGTCTCACCAAGGCTTGTAATCTGGCGAGCAGCTCACTAAATGCATAAGGCTTGACAAGGTAGTCATCCCCTCCTGCACGTAGCCCCTCCACGCGATCATCAACATCACCTAGTGCGCTTAAAATTAGTACCGGCGTTTTTATTTTCTGTTCGCGCAGATCCTTAATGACATCCAAGCCATTTTTCTTGGGCAGCATCCGGTCGATGATGAGCACATCATATTGACCGGTGAGCGCCATGTGGTAACCATCCGCGCCATTATCAGCGTGATCGGCTACGTGACCAGATTCCGCGAGGCCTTTTTGAATAAAGCTGGCGGTTTGAGTATCGTCTTCAATAAGTAACATGTGCATGAGCTGAGTATAGAGCAGAGTTTGGGCTGGGGAGTAATTAAGATTTGTTAAGGTGGTAGGCAGTAATAGCGGCACCGCCACTCCTAAATTAACAGAGTAATTTTTATAAATTAGGTGATCGGGGATGGATCATGGCTAGTTAGGAGCAGGGCAATGCCAAGGCTTATTAGGGATGAGCGTTGTCTTAAATACACAGGCTTCCAGATAAGCGGTATTAAAATTGACTATAAACGTACGAGTCAGCCGCTTTTTCATTTAATGGTTAACAATTTTACTCTCTGTTCCCATTAGCAGCTTTTGAATGTTAGGAATGTGTTTCCAGTAAATCATTGCAGTGATGACCAGTAACCCAAATCCTAGTGCGCTGGACTGTGTGACCAAATAGAAATAAAACGGTGCAAACAGTACAGCAATTAAGGCCGCAACGGATGAAATGTTAAAGGCAAACGCGGCTGATAGCCAAGTGACTAACACGGCTAAACCAATCACAGGGTGAAGGCCGATAAAAATCCCCATGGCGGTTGCTACACCTTTGCCGCCACGAAAGTGATAGTAAAGTGGGTAGAGGTGACCGCTAAAGGCTGCAATGGCAGTAAGAATAATCCAGAAATCACTCAAGCCGAATGCTTTGGCAATAATCACCGGAATCAATCCTTTGAGTACATCCCCTAATAAGGTGAATGCGGCAGGAATTTTACCACCTAAACGCAAGACATTAGTGGTGCCGGGGTTGTTTGAGCCATGCGAGCGGGGGTCCGGGAAATTAAATAGCTGTGAGGCTAAAATTGCCGTGGAGACAGAACCTAATAAATAGGCTGCGATGATCAGAACAATTGGTAGTATAATATCCATTCGCGAATACTATCAAAGAGTGAAGTGATTTGAACGCACTTTTTTCAACCAATTCAGTATCCTTGATTGCCCTTCATGGCTGGGGAATGAATGCTTCTGTATGGGCACCTGTTGCCAATTTATTACCGTCACATATTCCTTTTTATGCACTGGATTTACCCGGTCATGGGATATGTGCAGACTTGGCTGAGGCATCAATGCCGGCGATGGTTCAGTGGCTATCACAACAATTTGATGGCCCATGTCATTTATTGGGCTGGTCGATGGGTGGTTTGGTCGCACAAGCCTTTGCCCTTGCGCATCCTGAGCGCGTAGCCTCTTTGTCATTAGTGGCCAGCACCCCCAGTTTTGTCAAGCGAGAAGGTTGGAGTTGTGGGTTAGAGGGTGAGGTCTTACAGCAGTTTTCTGATAATTTACAGAATAATCAAAAGGCGACGCTTCGGCGTTTCATTGCACTGCAGTTCATGGGAGAATCCGCCACAGCTCCCCTACAAAAGCAATTGAGAAACAATGTACTGGCGCAACTGGCAAGTGAGCAAGCGCTCACATTGGGGCTGTCTTGGTTGCAGCACTGTGATTACCGTGAACAGTTAATGGATTTGCCGCCACAGCATTGGATGTTTGGTGGTTTAGATCGTTTGATTCCGCCAACAGCCGGTCAGGCGGTGGTTGATCTGGTTCCCAAAGCCAGCGTGAGTTATTTTGATGAGTGTGGGCATGCCCCCTTTATGACACAACCAGAGCGATTTACACAGCAGCTACTGGCATTTTTTGATATTGAGCGAGCATAGAAGCTTTGAGTGTTTATGATAAAGAGAAGGCGCGCCTTAGTTTTGATCGCGCCGCGCCACGCTATGATCAATCTGCACATTTGCAACGACATGTTGCAGAGCATTTGATTGCAATTGAGGCAGAGCAAGTTCGATTAGCGACAACAATTTTAGATGCAGGGTGTGGTACAGGGCAGGTGACCGAAGCGATGTGTGTGCGTTACCCCAAGAGCAATGTGGTGGCACTGGACTTCTCTAGGCAGATGTTGGTACAGGCACAAAAACGTTTGCAGGCAAAAGGGCTGGATGCGCACATGGTGTGTGCAGATGCCGAGGTATTGCCATTTAGTCACAACACGTTCGATCTCATTACCTCAAGCTTAATGTTGCAATGGAGCAATAATCTAACAGCGACTTTACAGGGTATGCGAGAAGTATTGGCAGCACAAGGGACACTAATATTTAGTACCTTGGTTGAAGGCACCTTGCGTGAAGTGAAGCAAAGTTGGCGCGCTGTTGATGAGGCCGTTCACACCAGTGAGTTTATGTCACCGTCACTATTGCAGCAGCATGTTGAAGCAGCAGGGTTTAGTCAAGTTGACATTCGCTATGAAACCATTGTCATGGAGTATGCCAGTGCGCGTGAGATGGTGATGGAGATGAAACAAATTGGTGCGAGTAATGCGCACAAAGATCGGGCACGAGGCTTAACCGGTAAGCAGCGATTTCAGGCCTTTGAGCGTGCATTTGAGGTACATCGCCTAGCATCGGGTCAGTATCCTTGTACTTGGAAGCTTGCGTATATAGTCTGTGGGAAGTAGCATTAAGTTTGATGAATCTTAACAGTCTGTAATTCCAATTTTTTGACTTTTAGTGTAGTTTTTTGAGGTAATTTACTACTAAAATGGTGAATGAGGCTAGCCTGATCATCAAATTTGATGTAAAACCATCAAGTCTTTTGTTGAGGAAGTTACGAGTGTCATTCTATTTTCTTCAACAGGGGCATATTCAGAGTGAAGGCGACCCGATCTAACTTTGATGTATGTGTTCTCTTAAATTTCATGAAGGTGGGTTATAATGAGTGCATTAGCGATGACACTCATGATTGGTGTATTTGTAATGCTAATCGTGATAGTTGCATTTATATTCTCTGCCAAAAGTGGTCAGTATGATGACCTCGATGGTGCAGCGTATCGTATTTTAATGGATGATAATGACCCAAGAATTCCAGGGAACACGGTAACAAGTAACAAGAAAGACAATAAACAAAATAACGACTGATTGTATTTATTATTACCCCTAAGCTAACAATACACATCCTGTCGTAAACCCCGAGGTTATTGCAATTATTTGCAATAACATACTATGAATAGCCTGCGGGTAGGCATTCAAATGACAAGCAAAAGGAGATTGTACGTCATATGTCTGATAGAAGACTTCAAGTGTTTCATGCAGTAGCGCGGATGCTCAGTTTTACAAAAGCAGCTGAAGTTTTACACATGACTCAGCCGGCTGTTACGTTCCAAATTCGTCAGCTCGAAGAGCAATTCGATACACGCTTATTTGATCGTGCACATAACAAGGTCAGTTTAACTGACGCCGGACATCTGGTATTTGAATATGCTGAGCGCATTTTTGAACACTACTCTGAAATGGAAAATGCCATTCGTGAGATGACAGGTAATTTCAATGGTTCATTAACCATTGGCGCCAGCACTACGATTGCAGAATATATGTTACCAGCATTGCTAGGTGACTATAATGAGGAAAATCCTGATATACGCTTACGCTTAAGGGTTTCTAATACTGAAGGCATTGTTTCAATGATTGAAAACAATGTGATTGATCTAGGTGTTGTGGAAGGGCCTGTCTCTAATAAAAACTTATTAGTTGAAGTATGTCGCTATGATGACCTTGTGGTAGTGGTACCACCGGGGCATGATTTACAGCGTCAATACGATGAAGATTCCGATGGACTGGACCTAAAAACAGTATTGGAATACCCCTTTATTTGCCGAGAGCCTGGTTCTGGTACGCGTGAGGTGATTACGGAGTATTTACAAGACGCAGGTTTGGAGCGCAATGTACTAAAAGCGTGTTTAGAGCTTGGAAGTCCTGAGTCCATTAAAGGGGCCATTGAAGCTGGAATGGGCGTGTCGATTTTATCTAGTGTGAGCATTGCAAAAGAGCTTAAACTTGGTACATTGCATGCCATACCTTTGAACCCGCCATTACAACGTGAGTTCTCATTTGTCCGTCAACGTCAGAAGTTTAAAGTGAAAGCGATGGATGAGTTGTTAGAGTTTGCACGGAGTTATTGCGTTTCAGGAAAACCGTTAATTCGAGAGTAAAAACTCGTCTGTTCGGGTGACACCCGTGTACTTTACCTGTAAATTACCCGCTCATGGATGAGAGGGCATAATACAGTGATTAACATGGGTGGAAACCTGACGAAAGCGCAGCGAAAGCTGCTGAATCATTACAAAAATTTATCAACAACTGACCAGTTATCCTTAATGGCTTTTGCAGAGTTTTTAGCATCCCGAGATGCATCAGAGTCTGCAGAACAAGCACCCCCGATGGAACTGAATATCCTGCCTCGTCCTGCTGATGAGAGTGTTCCCAAAGCGATCAAGCGTTTAGCAAAATCTTACCCAATGTTGGATGATACGGAACTCCTCCAGCATTGTTCGGCACTAATGAGTGAGCATATTTTACATGGAAAGGCAGCTTGTGAAGTAATTGATGAGCTCGAGCAGCTCTATCAGCAATCCTTTGATAACTACCAGAATGATAATAGATGATTAAGCTAATCAATGATTGGTACACACGGCATTTCTCTGACCCCCAAGTTGCCATTCTGGCATTTCTACTGTTACTTGGTTTTGCTGTGGTGTACTTTGCAGGTAACCTTTTAACACCACTATTCGCCGCAGTCATTATTGCGTATCTACTGGATGGAGCAGTGCTATTTTTGCGCCGCTTTAAGATACCTCAGTTTATTGCGATGATGACAACTTTCAGTCTTTTCATACTGTTCTTATTAGTCGTCATTTTTATTCTTGCGCCACTTATGTTCAAGCAAACCACTCAATTTATGCTTGAAATACCCCGTATGTTGGCAGAAGGGCAAAGCGTTATTATGATGCTGCCAGAGAAGTACCCGCATATTATTTCCCAAGAGTTTGTGGGTGAGATTCTCAGTAGCTTTAAGGGGAACATCACCGCACTATCACAGAAGTTTGTGAGCTTATCCCTTGCCTCAGTGGTCGATGTATTTACGTTCTTGGTGTATCTTGTTGTAGTGCCACTACTGGTCTTTTTCTTTTTAAAAGACAAACATATGATATTGTCTTGGTTCCGTAGCTTTCTTCCAAGAGACAGAGCGTTGGTGGCGACAGTTTGGAGCGAGGTGAATGGCAAAATTACCGGCTATGTACGTGGTAAGTTCATGGAGATTCTGATTATTTGGGTGATTTCCTATGTTACCTTTTTAATCTTTGGATTGAATTATGCATTGCTATTGTCATTTGCCGTGGGTGTTTCTGTATTGATTCCCTATGTCGGTGCAATTGCAGTAACCTTGCCGGTTGCCATTGTTGCTTATTTTCAATGGGGTTATAGCTATGAGACAGTGTATGTTTTGACCGCTTATGCAGTTATCCAGTTTTTAGACGGAAACCTGCTCGTGCCACTTTTATTCTCTGAAATGGTTAATTTACACCCCGCCGCTATTATTATGTCTGTGTTGATTTTTGGGGGACTATGGGGTGTGTGGGGTGTGTTCTTTGCGATTCCATTGGCCACTTTAGTTCACTCGGTGATGAACTCGTGGCCAAGGCGTACTTATGCAGATGAGGCCTAGGTCATCCTGCGATGGACACTAAGGTACGGTTAGCAACCAAGCTGTATCCCTATCAGGTCACGCACTCTAAGCGTGCCAAGTATCTTCGACTAAAACTAAGTCATCAGGGACAACTAAGTGTTGTGATCCCTGATGGCGTCAGCTTACATAAAGCTCATTGCTTTGTGCAAAGTCAGGCTCAGTGGATTGAACATAAATTACAACAACTTCCCCCTTCTATGCTTGGTACAACTGCATTGTGCCAACTTAACTTAAAATACCTCAATGAGCAGTGGTCGCTTACCTATCTTGCAGATCCTAAGTCTTGTTCACTGAGTTTGGTGGTTGAGCCTGCAAACTATCAATTGCAACTTACAGGGCAGGTAGAGGATCACGCTTTACTTAGCAAGGTACTTGGGCGTTGGCTAAAAGAAAAAGCGGTGACTGTGATTCCAGCACGTTTAGCAGAGCTCGCAGAAGAGCATGGGTTTCATTATCGAAAGGTCAGTTTGAGGGGTCAGAAGATGCGTTGGGGAAGTTGCTCTAGTCAGAAAAATATTAGCCTAAACTATAAGCTGCTATTACTGCCTCCAGAGGTGGTGGATTATGTGTTGATTCATGAATTATGCCATACGCTTGAAATGAACCACTCAGCACGCTTTTGGGCACTGGTGAAGGAGTGTGACCCTCACTATCAACAGCATGAGCAGGCACTTAAAGTATTAGGAAAGAGCATTCCGTTATAGTGGGGTTTACTCCAAGTGCTGCTGTGATTTTGAGCTATCGCACCTTACTTAAGTGGTCGCTTTTTGTCGTTGGCTCATATCGATAGCACTTTGAATGGCTGCATGCAAGCTACCTGAGTCGGCACGACCTGTACCCGCTAAATCCAGTGCGGTTCCATGATCCACCGAGGTGCGAATAATGGGTAAACCTAATGTAATATTCACGGCCTTGCCAAAGCTTGCATGTTTGAGCACAGGTAAGCCTTGGTCATGAAACATCGCTAATACTGCATCAGCATGTTCAAGGTATTTGTGGGTGAATAGAGTATCTGCGGGTAGGGGGCCTACAAGATTCATACCTTGCTGCTTTAAACGCTCAAGTGTTGGGCTAATCACTTCAATTTCTTCCATACCCAAGTGCCCACCTTCACCCGCATGTGGGTTGAGCCCGCATACATAAATCACTGGATTATCTAGGGCGAACTTGGTTTTTAGGTCATGATGAAGCACTTCAATGACCTGAGTGAGGCTCTCAGGTGTAATAGCGTCACTGACAGCCTTTAAGGGTAAGTGAGTGGTAGCTAGTGCCACTCGAAACTCACCCGATGCCAATAGCATCACTGGTAGCGGTGCATGTGTGAGCTTAGCAAGGTATTCAGTATGACCACTGAATGGAACACCCGCATCATTGATTACGCCTTTATGTAAAGGGGCTGTCACCATTGCAGCAAATTCACCGCTTTGACAGCCCGCTACTGCACGATCCAGTGTCTCTAATACATAAGGTGCATTAAGCACATTGAGAACACCGGCTTGAACAGGCGCAGGGCAACGAATATCCAGTACGGTCATTGTGCCAGCTTTAGTCGCCTCTGGCACCTTGGAGGCTTGATAGGAGTTAAAGTGTACCTCAAGCCCTAGCTGTTCTGCGCGTTCAGCGAGTACGTTTTGATCAGCAATAACAACACAGTCAGCGGGTAGGCTCTGCTGTGCAATTTGCAGCAATAAGTCAATCCCGATTCCTGCTGGTTCCCCACAAGTGATAGCTAAGCGTGGTGTCATGATTATTTCACTCGGTAGTCAATAAAGGCATTACTGCGCAGCCCTTGTACCCATGCCTCATAGTCTTGTTCTTTGCGGCGCTCGATAATGGCTTTGCGAGCACGCCCTTCAAGCTCTGCTTGACTGGCATCCACTTCGCGCCGGTCTAGTACTTCCAAGATGTGGTAACCAAAACGTGTTTCAATGACCGGGCTTAGGGTATTTAGGGCTAGCGATTCAGCAGCTTTGGCAAAGCTTGGTACATAACGCTTAGAGTCTCCCCAGCCTAAGTGGCCGCCATTTAAGGCACTGACTTTATCCGCCGAATTTGCTTTTGCTAGTACCGAAAAGTCCGCTCCTTGCTGAAGTTGTTGGCGTATCGTTTCGGCTTTTTCCAGTGCATTAGTTTCAGTGCGTGCAATTAAAATATGGCGCACACGTACTTGTTGAGCCTTGATTGCCGCAGCCCCTCGTTTTTCTACTAACTTTAATACATGAAAGCCACGTGCATCATGCACAACATCTGATATTTGACCCGGTTTTAAATTGTTGAGTGCCTTAAGATAGGCAAATGAGAGCTGACGGCTATCCTGCCAACCTAAGTCCGTGGCACGATTATTAGCATGACGAGTGGATAGGAAGTCTGGGCTGCTCAACGAGAGTGTTCGTAGTTGGTTTGCTTGTTGGCGTGCTTGGTTAAATTGCTGGATTGTGGCTGTGCTGGGTGCAGCAATTAGTAAATCTTGGACATAGTAGCTTTGGCCGCGTGCCACCTGAGTCGCTTCAGAGGATAGTAAGTCGCTCACTTCCTGCTCGGAGACATTGGCGCTTTCTCTGGACTGACGGCTTTTTAAACTATTAATGAGTAAGCGGTCAGCGAGTCGTTCGCGGAACTTTTTGTAGCTTGTGCCTTCTTTTTGTAAAGCTTGCTTGAGCTGTGTGAGGTTCATGTTATTGCGCTGGGCAATATTTTCTTCTGCTCGGTCAATACTGGCAGTATCAGCACGCATATTCGAGCGTTTGGCTGACTGAACTTGTAGTTTATCTAAAATGAGCTGGTCAATAGCCTGTATCAATAAGGTTTTATTACTGCTGTTGGTGTCAGAGGCACGCAGCTTACGCGCAAGTACTTGTGCTTCACTCATTAACACAACGTCTTGGTTTACAACTGCTGCAATTTGGTCTAATTGCAAGTCGGCAGCTTTTGCTGGGAGAGCACTAGCAACAAGCAAGCTAATACCACATGCTACGCTATACAAAGTTGTTTTGTTGTTCTTGTTAATTTTATTCATATCCATAAGTTTTTTCCTGAAGTATGCTTCGGGCACTGTTTCCGACGCTTCCAAGACCTTTGAGTTCCAGTTCAAAATAGAGTGCATCGTCATAGGTTACATTGTCTGATGTTAGATAGCGGCGTGCAACTGCCCGCGCACCCCAGCAACAATCACGATACTCAAGTCCTGCCAGTAGTTCTAAAGAACGATGATTAAAGAGGTCATAGTCTGCACGACCGACCATTGACCATTTTTGATTCAGTGGTAAAGAGAAAGACCCATCAACTTCTGATAGTTCACCTTTTAAGTGCTGGTAGCTGATATTGGCGATACGTTTTTTCTCATCTTGATAGTTCACCCGAATTTCTTCAGAGGCCCAATCATTTTGGCTCGGGTCCCATAGCCAAGTACTGGATAAACGAGTGGTATCTGTCAGTCTACGTTTAACCTCGACGGCAAGTGCTGAGCTACGTCCGGTGGGCAGTGTTTCACCCGGTAAAGTGACTTTTCGATCATCAAAGTAAAAGACTTGGCCAATGCTGGCTTCTGTCGTTTCTTGACCTGTTTTTGGATCTTGCAGGCGGGTGGTGAGTGCTAGTGTGAGTTGATTGGTATCACCGATGCGATCTTTACCTGTATAGCGATTGGTCTCAAAAAGTTGTGTATTGGTTGAAAAGTCAGTGAGTGACGTATCAAAAGTAGGGAGCTGGCTTTGGTCTTTGTAGGGGGTATAGGTATAAAAGAAGCGTGGCTCGAGGGTTTGGGTGAGTCCATTTTTGAGTGTTTTTTCAAAAAACAAGCCACCATCTAAACTAAAGCTTGGCAAAGCACGGCTGTGTGTATTGCCATGGGTCCCATTTTGCAGATTGTACTGTGTCAGGCGATATTCGGTGGTTGGTATGAGATACCAAGCCTGATTGCCAAAGCGCTTGGAGGCACTAAGTCCAACATCAATGCGTAGACCTGTTGTTGAGGTTGTTTTATCAAAGTAGGTTGCTTCTGCATCAATGGCAAAATCTAGTTGATTGTAGCGATGTGGCGACTGGTACTTAAACTTCAGCTCCGGTAATTTGGCATAGGGCTGTGAACTGGTATCTAATACCTGATGATCCAATGCAGAGAGACTAAAGTCCCAGTAGTCACCAGTTACGCTATAGCGTATTTCACGTGCCAGTGCTGAGGTGGTAGAGAGCACCAAACTATCACTTAAATCATGAAAGTATTGCCTATCAGAGACTCCCTCTGCATTGAGTGTTAGTTTGCTACGTGGGCTGAGTGTATGGGTATAGCCCAGCTTAAAGTAGTCACGCCATTGCTTATTGAATGCTTTATCGGAGGGTAAAAACTGATAATTTAGCGCCCCTTCGCCATCTTCTGTTTTAAAGCGTAGCTCACTGTCTAGCTTCCAGCCTCGTTTCGAGAGCTGAGTCACTGAGAGTGTCGCATCATAATTGGGGGCAAGGTTAAAGTAATAAGGAATGGTTAACTCATAACCGGACTGGTCGCTAATCCCAGCTTTAGGTGACAAAAAGCCAGATTTTCGTTGGTTGTTCAGTGAAAAGTTTAACCAAGGAAAGTAGAAAATGGGAATGTCGCCAACACGTAGCGTGACGTTTTGTGCGCTGCCGGTTTGGGTTTTATGGTTTAACTTAATACTGCTTGAAGCAAGGTGCCAACTTGGGTCCATGATTGGGCAAGTGGTATAGCTCGCGCCTTGTAGCTCTAACTCTTCAGCATTGTGTTGGATGATGCGCTGACTTTTGCCATGAGTGTGAGTGCCGGGTAATTGATATTGAGCATTCTCAATTGTACCCGCTTGTTTTGCTAAATTGTAATGAATACGGTCACTTTGGAAGTGAGTATTTGGTGCACTCAGCGTAACGTTACCAGAGGCTGTGACTTGCTTGGTCTGTTGGTTATAGCTGGCCTGCTCAGCATTTAAGCGCTGTTGATTGCGCTGAATAATCACCTTTCCATCTAGCTGCGAAATACCACGCCTTTTGATCTCACCCCTATCTGCCTCTAAATAGACCGCATCTGGGTGAGGGTGGTTAGTGATGACGTCACCCAGTATTTGGGTGCTCGGTGGTATACACACCGGAGGGTAAGTATTAGCGGAGACAACCAAGGGGGTGACACTACCTAGGAAAGCCCACAGGGATTTATTTTTCAGGTTATCCATCGGCCCAATCTGTCTCAGGAATAATTAATCAAGATAACAAAGCCCTCACTTAATAACAATATGACGAATAATTTTATAAGGCTAAAAGCGAGGGATCTGCTGCGGAAAGTGGGTGTCATCAGGAAAGCGTGATGGCACGTCGCTTTGATAGGAATAAGAGCTGCTATTAGATTGATCAAAACCACCATTTTGGTCAATCACATAGGCACCGCCGCCAGCAATTGAGGCGGCTAATGCCGCAGCTGATGCGATTTTAACAAGGCTGTATGGACGCTCACCATGTACTTTACCCGTACGGCCATTAATAACATAGCGATAGGTCTTTCCTCGATACTGAAAAGCCGCTGACCAGATAGGTAGTAATAGGTGCTTGTAACGGGTGTTCGTATGGTCTGTTGAGAGGTGGCTAATGCGTTGCTGATCTCCCCCAATATCGTGCCGAACGTCTTGGCGAATGGTATAGTCCATGACTTGTTGCGCCCGTAAAAAACCTTCATCGACGGTGATTTGGTAAACCTCACTACGAAAGCCACTTAAGTAGGCTTCGGAATAAGGGACTAGTTGCTGCAAGTCCCAAGGTGCTAGATTATCAATAATGGTGCGGGGCAATGTTTTACTGGCACCGATTAATACATCATCAAAATGACGAGCCGTGCGCCCAGAGGTTGGTGTCCAGCGGATACGAGGGACTTGTTTGACCTGCCTGACAGTGCGCCCATCGACCACAGTATTAATCACTTGTTGCTCATAATAAACCGTGCCCCGTTGACCCTGATAGTATGTTTGGGTATCACTGTCATAGGTCCAGTAGGGTAGGTATACACCAGTTAATTTGTCATTGCGTTTAGCACGAGGATTAAGTGCTGAGGGTGCAAACCAACGTGTTTTCATCCAGCGATCAAAGACATCCAGTGCTTGATCATGTGTGATGGAAAAGGGTAATAAAGAGCGTGGACGAATAGGTTTTGAGTGTTCGGTATCTGTAATGACAGGAGTGCCACAAAATGGGCAGTCTCCAGCGTGTTCGTGCTCGTTTAAGCTAAACTGTGCTGCACAGGACGGACACTTAATAACCTCAACCTGCTGAACACCTTCTTGCTCCAGACGTTCAAGGTCGTGTAGGGCCTGTTGTAAATCATACTCTTTGATTGGTTCAAAGGTAATAGGCACCTCGTTTGTGAAACCGCAATGATCGCAATGCAAAGATTGATGTTCTGGTGAGTACAACAAGTCCGAGCCGCAGCGTTCACAAGGAAAGTGCGATTGATTATTATCCATGCTGATAAGGGTCGCTTATTTTGGAATCGGCGGTGGTGTTGTATGAAAGCGGTTGAGTAAATCGATAAAATACTCGGTGTCAGCAGCCGTTTGCCAGTTTGCCATGCCGGTACTCCAAACCAATGAGTTGCTGCTTAGGCTACCTTGCTGAATCAGTGCAATCAGGCTCTGTTCATCATGTGGGCCGGTAGCTTCTTGGTTAATGGATACGTGCCATGTTTGTTGGGTGGGCAGCGGTGGTGGTGTGCTGGGGGCTTGGCTGTTTTGTTGTACAGGGCTTGCGCTTGCTGCGGCTATGTTTTGCGCCATGGCCAAACCAACACCCATTTCAATGGCAGAAGATGCGGTAGAAGCATTACCTGATTCCATGGCTTGTGCTGCACCGTACTTAAGGTATTTATCAAGGTCGCCAACCATTCCCATGCTGGTGCGCTTATCCAGTGCTTTTTCCACCTCTGGAGGAAGGGATATATTCTCAACTAACACCTTCATCAGTGTTAGGCCGTATTGCTCAAACTCGGGTGAGATGCGCTCAGTAATAAACTCACTGAGTTGGTCATAGTTAGAAGCAAGGTCAAGCACAGGTACTTTGATGTTGCCAAGGATGGTCGCGTAACGTGAGGTTATCAGGTCACGTAATTGATCACTGATTTCGTCGGTCGTAAAGTGTCCATCGGTACCCACAATTTCTTTGATAAAGACACTGGGGTCACTAATGCGAATGCTGTAAGTACCAAAAGTACGCAGCCGCACCATATCAAACTCGCTATCCCGCATCATAATGGGGTTTTTCGTTCCCCACTTTAGATCAGTAAATTGGCGCATATTAAAGAAATATACTTCCGCTTTAAACGGGCTTTGAAAGCCATGATCCCAGTGTTGAAGTGTTGAGAGTACAGGCAGGTTTTGTGTTTCCAGCTGGTACATGCCAGGCCCAAGTACGTCTGCAATTTCACCTTCATTGACAAATACTGCAACTTGAGACTCACGTACAGTGAGCTTTGCACCGTACTTAATTTCATTATTATGTCGTTAAAAACGATACACCATGGTATCGCTGGAGTTGTCTGTCCACTCAATAATGTCAACAAACTCACCGAAAACCTTATCCCATAATCCCATCACTAATACTCCTTATGACCGCTGGCTTGGGGCTGCATCAAATTGCTCTTTACGCACTTTTGCAGACATTAACGCATTACGCAGCTCACTTTCTAGGTGCTGTAGCTCAGTGGCAGCAGAGGCACGCTTAGAGCGTCCTTCTTCAGCAATTTGTAAGCTATCGTTGATGGTACCAATCAGTTCTTGGTTAGCTTTACGAACCGACTCTATATCAAAGACACCACGCTCCATTTGTTTGCGTACTTCAGTATTTGCAGTGCGTAGATTGGTTGCATTGGACTCCAATAAGTCATTGGTTAAGTCAGTAGCCTTTTTCACGGTCTCAGCAGCATCACTCATGCGGAAAATTGTCACCGCCTGCGCTAACTGATTTTTCCAAAGAGGAACCGTGTTGATTAGTGTTGAGTTGATTTTATTGATCAGTGTTTTGTCATTTTCTTGCACCAAGCGAATACTTGGCAGACTTTGCATCGCAACTTGGCGCGTTAGCAATAGGTCATGGACTCGACGCTCAAGGTCATCACGAGCACTTCGAAGGTCGCGCATTGCCTGAGCGGCCAACATATTTTCTGGGTCAGCATTAGCCTGTTGCTCCATTGCTGGAATTTCATGCTCATTCATCATGCGCAGCTTTTCTTCACCTGCCGAGATGTAAAGCTCTAATTTGTGGAAGTAATCCAAGTTTGCTTCATACAACTTATCCAATGAAATGATATCGGTCAGAAGTTGTGTTTTATGACCTTCCATATGATCAGTAATCGAGTCAATTTGCTTGCGCACATCATCGTATTTACTTAAAAATTCAGCAACTGGCTTGGCTTTACCAAAGAGACGTGCAAAAAAGCCTAGCTTGCGATTTGGGTTTAGCTCATCAACATCAAACCCCTTGATGGCAACCACCATGTCATTGAGTGATTCACTAGCACCCCCTAGGTCTTTATTGCGCACACCTTCCAGCATGTTCTCAGAAATGCTGCTCATTTGCTCTTGAGCTTTACTACCAAAAAACACGATACTGCTGCGATCATCGGTGTTAATTTCCTGAATAATATTATCCAGTGCTTGTTTGTTCTGTGCATCGGCCTGTGAGTAGGCGACGATTTCCTGATCAAGAGGTTTGCTGGGGGTAATTTCTGTGCCGGGGAGAATGGCAACATCCATCGTCGTTTGGGTTGCGGTTTGTACGGCGTTAGATGAGGTATTAGACATACTTTATTCCTTTATAATCAGTGGTCAGTGGGCACATTTATTGTAAATATCATCAGGTGCCAGCTTAGATAATGCCTTCACGTTTAAGCTGAGTTTCCAGTACTTCAATATTGACATCAAGATCAAAGCGGTCTTGCTTTTTTAGTTTTTCATGCTGCTCGTCAAAGGTACTTTCAATAGAATTTAATACATTTTCAAAGTTACTATCAAGCTCGATGGTAGTTGCATCATTGCGGTGTGTTTTTGCGTAACTTTCGGTGACGCGTTGTGTACCATCAAGATAGACCTTAAGAAATTTTCTAGCACGTGGTAGGTCGCTAGGGTCATTTTCGATAACCGTCAGGATATTACGAGCCTTGCTAATAATGCGATCCAAATGTTGATCGAATTTAGCGTTATTAATATTCACTCGGGCCGTTTCAATGGCTTCAATTTTGATATTGGCTGCTTCTAAGGCCTCAAATACTTCTTCTGCACTAACACCTAAACCAATATTCCCTGTTTTGTCTCGACGTGGGTCCAAACCATAGCTAAGGTAAAAGGCAAGTAATGTGGCAGCTCCCATTAGTGTACTACTGACTAGTGTGTAATCTGCGGCTAACCAAGCGGTGAGGCCTGTGGTTACAGAGAGCAATAATGCTGCAACGGTTTTGTAAGGTGTTTTGGGTGCAATTGCTAGTTTTTTGTGATCGTACTGATACTCAGCTTTAAAGCCGTGACGTGCAATCACCGCGGCCAACATAAAGGCTGCAAATGCTCCACCATTGATGAGTGTTGCACCCAAGTTGCCTTTAACCAGTGAAATAACTGCCGCAAGTAGCACCGGTGTGGGCATAATATAAAGCAACATGCCTTTGATACCTAGGCGTAGCTGCCCAAGTGGGTTTTCTTTAGGAGCATAGCGTTTTGCTTTAGACATGATGGGTTGGCCTCAGAAAATATGAATCAACGCTTGCAAGGATACCAGTCCTAAAGTCGCAGATAGTAAGATAAAACCAATCGTACGTTGCAGTGTTTTTGGCATGTTGAGTTCCCTGAAAAGTGTATCGTTATTATATATGCTCTATGTAAGTGCTTATCAAGTGAAACCCGTTCAAATCCTTGAATTTCCGATGATTGTATAAATCGCAGGCAATAAAAAAGACGAGCCTGTTACAGCTCGTCTTTAAACAGTTAAGGCGCATAACAAGCTTATTCAGCTTGAGTGTCAGAACTATACCCCCGTAAATTCCTGACTACCTTTTCAAGTTCTTTGCTACCAGCAAACCGACTCCCCAATCATGGTCGATTTTATACAGCATCGGCTTGAATGTCTCCACATGTTCACGACTTGTGATATGCTGTCGAGTGTCATTAACAGCGTGTATTGTATTTTTTATATATCAAATACATGATCAAGTAGAGCTGCTACCACAAACCCCGAGAAAAGCAGCTCATCCTGAAGACAGGTTTAGATTAAGTGAATTTGGCTGAATCCAACCTGAATATTATTTAGTGGAATATTTAATTAGGATTGAGTGTGTTTATATCTATGATAAACAAGGGGTTGGCGATTTTTTTGGCTGGTTGTTTTCTAAGTCAAATGCCGTAAAATCAACCTAATCTAGTTGCTGGAAATTAACTAACTGAACAGAATTCAGCTAGTTATTTCGTTTTATATATTATACTTTAAGCCAAAATGCTTTTAACGCAGTGCCGCAAAGGTATCGCAACTGCTTGGATCACCGCTTAACATACCTTTTTTCAACCAGTTCATGCGTTGAGTGGAAGAGCCGTGAGTGAAGGAGTCTGGGTTTACCACTGGTCCCGCCCGCTGCAAAATGCGGTCATCACCAATATTTCCGGCAGCATTGATGGCTTCTTCTAAATCACCATCATCTAACAAACGATACTCTGCTTGGCGTCTTGCCCAGATACCTGCATAGCAGTCTGCTTGTAATTCTAAGAGTACTGAAAGCTGATTCGCTTGCTTTTTCGTTGTTTGGCGCTGCATTAGCATGACTTTATCAGAGATACCTTGTAATTTTTGTACATGGTGTCCGACTTCGTGTGCAACAACATAGGCTTGAGCAAAGTCACCTCTAACACCCATTTGACTGAGTTGATGGAAGAAACCAAGATCAAGGTACACTTTTTTATCACCAGGACAATAAAAAGGGCCGGTTGCAGAGGAGGTCAGGCCACAGGCAGAGCGAACTTGGTTTTCAAATAATACGACCGTTGGTTCTTGGTAGCGCATACCAGCTTTTTGAAAGATGGGATTCCATACGTCCTCGGTGTCTTTTAGAACAACTGCGATGAATTCTTTGCCCTCATCATTGGCTTGGTTATTGTGAGATGTTGCGGACTGGTTGCCTCCTAGCTGGGTATTGCTACCCACAATATCCATCAGGTTTTGTTCTTGGCCAGTAAATAAATACACCAGTAATAAAATAAAGAACCCAATGCCTCCTACTTTGACCCCACCAGAGCGACGCCCTGAACCTCCACGACTGCCACGACGGTCTTCAATATTTGTGCTTTGCTTACGTCCCTTCCAACGCATACTTACGCCTGCTAACTTTATGATAAAGTAGCAATAATACACAGTAATGTACTGATCATACAATCCATAAGACAGGGTGTTGGAGACCGCAAAAATACTGACCGATATGCGCAAGAAGCCACCTTTTATCCGGCAAATTGACGCGTTTGATGGTGACTAGATTTAGGTAGATTCATAATTGAACTTATATGATATCGTCAGGCCATAATATAACAATAATAAGAAGTATGAGTGAGGTGCAAAGCCTCAACAAAACCCCCAAAAATCGAAAGAGAGTGAGAGAGTATGTCAGGTGTAAATGGAAAAACCCCGTCTGCTAAATCTGATGATGGATTTCGTTCCAGCTTGGGTAGTCGGTTTGTTTCCGGTGCAAAACAGCGGCAGGATGCCGTTAATTTGTACTTAAAAGATATAGAAAGTAACCCATTGTTGAGTGCCCAAGAGGAGGTATTTTATGGGCGTTTGGTGCATAAGGGTGATGAGTCCGCTCGTAAAAAAATGATCACCTGCAACTTACGTTTGGTGGTGAAAATATCTCGGCGCTATTTAGGGCGAGGATTAAGCCTGTTGGACTTAATTGAAGAGGGTAATTTGGGCTTGATTCATGCGGTTGAAAAGTTTGACCCAGAAAAAGGGTTTCGCTTTTCAACCTATGCAACATGGTGGATTCGCCAAAACATTGAGCGTGGCTTAATGAATCAGTCTCGTACCATTCGTTTACCCATTCATATCAATAAAGCCTTAAATGGTTGCTTAAAAAAGCGTGCTCAGCTTGGGCAAAAACTTGGGATGGAGCCCAGTTTGCATCAATTGGCTGATGAAATGGGAAAGACCACTAATGAGGTGCAGCACTTGCTGCGTCACTCAGAGCATACAACATCACTGGACTTTAAAGTGGGTGATGGCAATGACTCTTCAATTATGGACTTTGTGTCCATCGATAATGTGAAGCGCCCTGATGAAGAGGCGATGAGTGATGATATGCGCAGTGCCGTTGAGGCATGGCTAAATCAACTGGACTCCAAGCAGCAAGCAGTCATCGTACGACGCTTTGGTTTGCATGGTTATGATAATGCAACATTGGAACAGGTGGGAGAGGAGCTACAAATTACGCGTGAGCGTGTGCGTCAAATTCAACTTGATGCACTTAAGCGGTTACGGCGTATTTTGGAGATGGAAGGAGGCTCCAGAGAGCTGTATTTACAAAGCTCATAAAAGCATATTTTCTAAAGCGTAGCCTATTTGGCAGGCTTACTTTATACTTGGCGCAATTTTTTTTGCATCCTACGGTGATGTAGTCGTTCTACTATCACCGTGT
>Ga0193958_1000230_pt1 | contig 23416 bp, 19 predicted proteins | sample FB_1_MG_FD_140320 | JGI IMG/M metagenome (GOLD analysis project Ga0193958, IMG submission 140320) | Microbial mat bacterial communities from the Broadkill River, Lewes, Delaware, United States - FB_1_MG | ecosystem: Environmental > Aquatic > Freshwater > River > Microbial mats | place: USA... | reverse complement strand
ATCTAAGTACATTTTACAATAGAAGAAAAATTTGTGCTTAGTTAGGTTGAAGCTGGTATATTTATATAAAAAGAGAATAAATATTATGGCAAGATTACCCGATATAAATAATGGAAATACAGAAGTACTAAACGTAAGAATATCAACTAAATTAAAAAATAAACTAAATCAATTGGCGAAAAGCAGCAAATATGGAGGAAGTGCATCATCTGTAATTCGCTATTTGATTGAATCAGCATCTCGAAGATAGCTTTTTCTTTTAGAAATTTCACTTATATTTGCTTAGCAAAGTTCATTATTAACAAAACAGAATAGCTCAGTTACCCTATACGTTACCCTAGTAATTATAGATGCTGTAACGTCAATGATAACAAGGTATTGAGAGCTGGGTGTTAGACCCTTCCTCTCTGCGAAAACTTATTCAAATTTCCACAAAGCCCTGTAAGCTACGTGTTTATAGGGCTTTGTTATTCTCTTCCTCTCTGCTAAAAATTTCTTAAAAAATCTATAAATCTATAAAACTATATGGCTTATTTACGTACTATATTCTCAATATAAATGGTTTTATGCAATCTTTGGTTAATTTATTTTGGTAATCCATTTTTAATGGATTGCATACTTGTTTTGAAATAGGTTTTCAAATGATAAAAGTCATACATTCCAATGTTGTTCTTTGATAATGGTCATTTGAATTTTTATAAAATATTATTCACTTTGTATACAAGAGATTTTTCTTTAAAGATTTTACAATGAAAAGTACTTTTTTAATACTGAGTTTTTTTTTGTACTTAGCAGGGTATTGCCAAAATATTGCTGCTCTTTATGAAAAATCAAAAGAAGCTGTTGTGCTTATTAAAACATCTGAATCTGAGGTTGTTGGTGAAGGGTTTCAAAAATTAATGTTGAATGTAAAAGGGTTAGGATCAGGCTTTGTGGTTTCAAAAGGAGGCGAAATAATGACCGCTTCTCATGTGGTTCAAACCGCCCAAAATATTATAGTAAAATTTTCAGATGGCGAAGAGATTTTTGCTGAAGTAATAAGTTCTTATCCTCCAGCCGATGTTGCTTTAATTAAATTACTAACAGTAAAAAAAACGCCTTTGAAAGTAGTTAAATTAAGTAATTCAGATAATGTTAAAGTGGGGGATCAAATTTTTGTGATTGGAGCGCCTTTTGGTTTGGGAAATTCTTTATCGGTTGGCTATGTTGGTGGGAAATACTCAAATGAAATAAAAGGAGGCTTTGTTACTTCAGAGGTTATCCAAACTGATGCAGCCATAAATGAAGGAAGTTCAGGAGCTCCTATGTTTAATTTAAAAGGAGAAGTAGTTGGGATTTCTAGTTTTATATTAAGCAATTCAAAAGGATTTCAGGGATTAGGTTTTGCTACAACATCAAATGTGGCAAAAAAAATATTATTAGATGAGCAATCGGTTTGGACAGGAATTGAAGCCCATTTAATTACCGGGACATTGGCTAGAATTTTAAATATTCCCCAAGAAGGTGGTGTTTTGGTACAAAAGGTAGCTAATTTTTCTTTGGGTGATATTATGGGTTTAAAAGGTGGATTTACTAGAATTTATTTTGAAGGTGTTGAGCTTATGGTAGGAGGAGATATTATACTTTCTATTGAAAATATAGTATTAACAAATCAAGAAAATTTACATAAAGCTTGGCAGCTTATTCAGAATTTAAATTCAGGAGATATTTTGCAATTTACAATTTTAAGAAATGGTTCTGTTTTAAAAATAGCGAAAGCAATTCCTAAATCAATTTTAAAATAATAAATAGCTTAAACAATATTCTCGCATCATCGAAAATTCAAGTGCTTAAGGTACAAATTATAAAAACACAGGTTTTTACCCTTCCAAATAGAAAGTCTTCTATTCTTGAAACTTTGATATATACAGTGCTAATTTCAAAAGTGCTCTACTTTGGGCAAACACTTTTTATTCCGCTTAGTTTTTCAATGTTCGTTAGCTTTATTCTTAATCCGTTATGCAAGTGGATGCAAAAAAAAGGAATCAATACAACCGTGAGTATTTTCTTGTCTGTTTCTACCTTATTTGCGTATTTTACGGGGATTACCTATTTACTATTTTTATAAATTGAAGGGTTTTTACAAGAGTGGAAAGCATTTAAGAATAAATTTTTAGAATTTTTGGTGCATTTGGATACTTTTTTAGAAGAACAATATAGCATAAGTACAAATGTCTTGTATAAATTACCAAAAAAATGATTAATAACTCTGGAACACAAGTCTCTTATTCGTTAATTAACACTGCCTATTCAATTTCTATGACATTCTTTTTTGTAATTATAATCCCTGTTTTTCGGTTTTTATACTTTATTATCGCCAAAAGCTAATAAATGTGCTACACAATTTCTTCACTTCAAAAAAAAGACATTTGAGAAATCCTTCCTGAAACAATTCATACATATTATAATTTTGTAAAAGGGATGTTGTTGGCCTATTTAATTATGGGTATTTTAAATAGCATAGGATTAGCTGTTATTGGTATCCCAAATTCCATTGCTAACGGGTTTATTACTTCAATTCTTACATTCATTCCTTATGTTGGAATTATTGTTTCCTCGCTTTTACCAATTGCAATTTCTTAGGTAAGATTTGATTCTATGTGATATCTTTTGGGTATAATTTTGGTTTTACGATTGTTCAAATACTGGAAGTAAACATTATATTCTCTTTAGTTGTAGGTAATTGTTTAAAATTAAATCCGTTAGTTATTATTGTACTTATTTCTGGTGGAATTTTATGGGGAACTGCAGGTTTGATTTTATTCATTCCATTTACAAGCATTGTAAAATTAATTGCCGATTGCACAGAAAGTTTAAAAACCTTGTCCTTATTATTAGGCGAAAACTTTCAATCAAAAAAACATGAATAAAGTGAAAAGCAGTTCATTATAAAAGTTAATTGTATTTAGCTGTTTTGGATGCTGTCGCAGCTGTAAAAATCTATAAAAATGATATAAATCAATTTATTTACTTCATAAAGAGTGAAATTATGATATCTATTATTTATTTATAAATGTATTGTCAATAAATTTATACAAGTCTTCAAATAATTATTCTTAATGATAGATTGATTTTTGTTATTAGATGTGAAACATGTCTTTATATGATTTTTTGGAGTTAGGGTTCAATTTCATTTAATAAAAACGAATATCTCAATTTCTTTTTTAGAAACGATTAAGTGTTAGAAATTCTTAGAATAATCCCTACATCAAATTTAAAAATAATGAGTGGTTTAAAATTCAGTTTAATAGCTAAATATTTTTTAAAATGATTAAAGTAAAGAAACACGGAGTTATTTTAGAGAAAACAGCCACTAGTTTTGAAAATGAAGGTATTTTTAATCCTGCAATTTATCAAGACAAGAATACGGTACATGTATTTTATCGCGCGGTTAGAAAGGGAAATTTTTCATGTATAGGTTATTGTAAATTAGATGGGCCGCTAAAAGTAATTGAAAGGTTAAAGGAGCCTTTGCTTGTTCCTGAAACGAGTGAAGAGTTTAAGGGTATTGAAGATCCAAGAATTACAAAAATAGAAGACACCTATTATTTAACCTATACGGCATTTGATGGTATTAATGTTTTTGGAGCTTATGCAACTTCAACAGATTTGAAAAATTTTGAAAAAAAAGGCATCATTACACCCAAATTTACTTTTGAAGAATATGCCGCATTGATAACAAAGAATTATAATCAAATTAAAAAATCACATTATTTGTTTTATGAACTTTTTTCTCGATACAAAATTTCAGAATTAATGAAAGGTAAAATTTATGTTTGGGATAAAAATTTGGCTTTTTTTCCAAAGAGAATTAAAGGGAAATTTGCCGTATTGCATAGGTTACACCCTTCTATTCAATTGCTGTGTTTTACAGATCCAAATGAGTTAACACACAGTTTTTGGGAAGAATATATTTCTAGTTTAGGAAAACATATTGTATTGCTACCAAAATTGAAACATGAAAATAGCCATATAGGTGCTGGTTGTCCACCTATTGAAACAAAAAAAGGATGGTTAATTATATACCATGCAGCTCAAGCCACAACTAGTGGCTTAATTTATCACGCGTGTGCTGCTTTATTAGATATAAACAATCCTTTAAAAGTAATTGGAAGATTAAAAGAACCATTATTTTCTCCTACGGAAGATTATGAATTAAAAGGGAACGTAAACAATGTTGTTTTTCCTACTGGAACAGCACTTTTTAATGATGAACTTTATATTTATTACGGAGCAGCAGATAGCTGTGTAGCTGTAGCTTCTTTAAATTTAAATAACTTATTAAATAAACTTTTAAAACAAGACTAATGAAACAAGAATCACTTAAAACAAAAATTGCTTTTGTTACCACATTTCCACCAACGCAATGTGGTATTGCTACATTTACAAAGGATCTTATTTCGGCCATAAATAATTCGTTTAACAAAACATTAAACTGTGTTATTTGTGAAATTAGTACAAAAACTAAAAAATCGGATGTAGTGGAATTTACATTAAATCCCAATATTAAAGAAGAATATAAATTAGTTGCTGAAGAAATTAATAACAATAGGGCGATTAAAATTGTACATATTCAACATGAATTTGGGTTGTTTGGTGGGCCTTATGGAAATTATTTGGTTACATTCTTAGAAGCGATTAAAAAACCAGTCACTTTTACGTTTCACAGTGTAATACCTAAACCTAATAACGAATTAAAATTGTTGGTAAACTCATTAATATCCAAGTCAAATTTGGTATTTGTAATGACATTACAATCTCAAAAAATATTAATAGAAGATTATGATATTTCAAAGAATTTAATAATATATATACCCCACGGCACCCATATTGTAGATTATCAAGATACCAGTGAAATAAAAAAACGATTCAATTTAGAAAACCGTACCATACTTTCAACATTTGGTCTTTTAAGTCATGGGAAAAGTATTGAAACAGCCTTGAAAGCGCTACCTGATATTGCTGCACATATTCCCAATGTTTTGTATTTAATAATTGGTAAAACACACCCAAATTCTATTAAAAATAATACCGATACATATCGAAATTATTTAGAAGAGCTGGTTGAAGAATTAAACCTTAAAAATCATGTGCTTTTTGTGGATAAATATCTTGAAATTAATGAGTTGTTGGATTATTTGAAGGCAACAGACCTATATTTATTTACCTCAAAAGATCCAAATCAGGCTGTTAGCGGAACGTTTTCTTACGCTATGAGTTGTGCCTGTCCAATTGTAGCAACAGCCATACCACATACTAAAGAAGTACTTACAGAAGATGCAGGTTTATTGGTAGATATTGAAAATCATGAACAATTAGCCCAAGCCACTAAAAAGCTACTATCAAATAAAGATTTACTGCAATCTATGGCAATTTCGGCATTTCAAAAAACAAGAGAATCTTCTTGGGAGAATGTTGCAATTAAGCATGTGAACGCCTACAACAAATTGATTGATAAAAAAAGAGCCATAAAATACAATTACCCTCCAATAAAATTGAACCATCTTAAAAAAATGACGACAGAGTTGGGAATTATTCAATTTTGTAAAATTTCTCAACCTGATAGCTCCTCAGGCTATACATTAGATGATAACGCTCGTGCTTTAATAGCTATGAGTTTGCATTATAAATTATTTCATAAAAAGGAAGATTTACAGCTTATAAATATATATTTAAACTTTATACTACGTTGTCAAAAAACATCAGGTACGTTTATAAATTATATTGATGAAAACAATTTTGAACATATTAAAAATAGTTATATAAATTTAGAAGATTCCAATGCAAGAGCTGTTTGGGCACTTGGAATGGTAATTTCATTGAAAGATTATTTACCTAAATATATTACAGATAAGGCGACTCTTTGTTTTATGGATAGTTTGTCATGGGTAAAGAATATTTTATCTCCTAGAGCCATTGGTTTTGCAATTAAAGGATTGTATTTGTACTATTCGGTTACGAAACAGCCAGAAATTATTTATGTTATTGAAAAATTAGCTAATAATTTAATCTCAAATTATGATTTAACTGAAACCAAGAATTGGAAATGGTTTGAAAATTATTTAACCTATGCCAATAGCGTTTTGCCAGAGGCTATGTTGTACGCCTATTTAGTTACGGGAAAAAATAACTATAAAAGTGTAGCCATTGATTCCTTTAATTTTTTATTGTCCAAGCTGTTTTTTAAGAATCAGTTTAAAGTTATCTCAAATAATGGGTGGCTTCATAAAGGAGTAGCATCCAATATGTACGGTGAACAACCTATTGATGTTTCTTATACCATACAAACATTAGAGTTGTTTTATAAAACAACGAAAGATGTTACGTATAAAAACTTGCAAAAAAAAGCTTTTAATTGGTTTTTAGGGGTAAACCATTTAAATCAAACCATGTACAACCCAATAACCGGAGGATGTTATGATGGGTTAGAGAAAACGCATGTAAATTTAAATCAAGGAGCAGAATCTACCATTTGCTATCTTATTGCTAGGCTTATTATGGAAAAAGAAGTTGTTTTAGCCCCAAAATATATTAGGAAAAGAAGGTTTAGAAAACAATTTAAAATTGAAAATAAGACTTAAAATAAGGTAATGTTAAAAATTAAATCGTCCAGCCAATTCGTTTTATAAACTGTGCTACTAGTAAAGAACCAAATCCAAATATGATAATGGTCATTAATTTACTGATAGTTATTGGTGAAATTGAAAGTACAATTGCAACTAGAGGTGTAAAGTATGATATGGAGGTTAATACAATACATACTAAGATTGCTACCCAAACCCATATATTTGAAGTTACGTCATTGTTAAAAAAAGATACATCACGTTTAGGTAAGTTAAAAATATTTAGTAGTTGGGCAAATATTAAGGTGAAAAAAGCCATATTATTAATTTCATTGGATGGTAATTTTAACATATAATTTGAATATAGTGTTATACCTAAAACACTTGCAGTAACACACAATCCATAAACAATGGTGGCATTCCATAATTTAGCGGTCATAATAGGTTCATTAGGCAATCTTGGAGGTTTTTTCATTAGGTCTTTTTCACCTTTACCTAGACCTAATGCCAATGCAGGAAAGATATCGGTAATTAGGTTTAAAAATAATATTTGTAAAGGCAATAGCGGAGAAGGCAAATTCAACAATGCGGCGACACCTACTGAAATAATTTCGGCCAAATTACTAGATAATAAGTACACTACAAACTGACGAATATTTTCAAAAATAGCCCTTCCTTGGTGTATGGAAAGCTCTATAGATGTAAATTTATCATCCTTTAAAATAACATCTGCGGATGCTCTTGCCGCTTCTGTACCTCTTATACCCATCGCAATTCCTATGTCTGCTTTTTTTAAAGCGGGAACATCGTTTACACCGTCTCCAATCATTCCTACAATAGCATTGTTTTCTTGAAAAAGCGAAATAATTTCTAATTTTTGTTTTGGTACAACTCTAGCAAATACTACTGTATTTAATAATGCTTCTTTTTGTTTTTTAGAAAGTTTATCAATAGTTGTAAAATCTTTTCCTAGGGTCACAGATCCTTTTGTAATAGGTGTTGGTAATAGGCCTATTTCCTGTGCAATTTTTTTAGCTGTCCCAGGATGATCTCCAGTCATCATGATAACACGAATTCCTGCATTTTTATAGGTGGTAATTGTAGCCTTTACATCTTTTCTTGCTGGATCTATAAAACCAATAATTCCAATAAAAGTAAGCTGTTCTAAAAAGTTTTCATATGCTGGAATTTTTTCTAAATCTTTATAAGCAAAGGCTAGTACTCTTAATCCTTTTGAAGCTAAATTATCAACCTTTTTTATCCATTCTTCTTTATTGTTAAAAGGAATTTTTTCATCATTTTTAATAATTGTATCGCAGCATGCAGCAATGCTTTCAAAGGCACCTTTCGCATATATTTTAAATATGGTATTGTGTTGATTTACAGTAGCCATCATTTTGCGTTCAGTATCAAAAGCAATTTCCATTTTTTCGGGATATTTTTGCTGAATGAGTTTTGGGTTGTAACCTACAAATTCAGCAAAATCAATTAAAGCTAAATCAATGGCATCTCCTTGTTTGTGCTCGTTAGAGAGGAGCATGTCATTGCATAAAATACCTGCGAGTATCATTTCCTTGAGTCCCTTTGTTTTTTTTGCTTCAATGCTAAATTTTTCCTTTTTATTATAACTGTTTTCAAAAGAGTTGGTTTCAAAAACAACTGTATGTACTTTCATTTTATCTTCTGTAAGTGTTCCTGTTTTATCTGTGCAAATAATAGTGGTTGCTCCCAATGTTTGAACAGCTTCTAATTTTTTAATAATCACTTGCTTTTTAGAGAGCCTTAACATGCCTTGTGCCAGAGCAATTGTAGCTACAATGGGTAAGCCTTCAGGGATGGAGGCAACTGCTAATGCAATTCCAGTTTGTAACATTAAAATAAAATTATTCCCTCTAAAATATCCAGTTATTATGATAAGAATGGTTAGAATTAGGGTTAATAGAATAAGATGTTTACTTAAATTAGCTAGCTTTTTCTCTAAAGGCGTTTGTCTTTTTTTTGAGGTAATTCCTAATTGTTGAATTTTACCAAGCTGGGTATCTTTTCCTGTTGCTATAACAATTGCTTTAGCCATTCCTTTAGTTACTAAAGTACCTCTAAAAACCATATTATTCAATTCAGAAATAGGAGTTTGGGTTGGTAATACAGCTGTTTTTTTTTCAATAGGAAAACTTTCACCAGTTAAGAACGACTCTTTTACGGTTAAGTTTTCGGAGTAAATTAAACGTGCATCAGCAGTAACTACATCTCCTGCTTCTAAAATAACAAGATCTCCAGGAACTAATAATGAAGACTTTAAATGAAGCAAGCTGCCATCTCGTAAAACTTTTATGATTGATTGCCCCATTTTTTGAAGTGTTTTTAAAGAACGTAACGCTTGTAATTCCATAAAAAAACCAATGGTAACAGTAATTATAATTACAACAAGAATGGCAATTCCTTCTAGCCAATCTCTAAAAATTAAAGCTAAGAATGCTGCTATTAATAAGATGTATATAATAGGATTTAAAAGCTGCTCAAAAAGAATAGTAAGAGGACTTTTTGATTTTTCTTCTGGTAATTTGTTTTTGCCAAATATTTCAATTCGAGTTTTTACCTGTTTGGCCGATAAACCTAAAGTTAAATCACTTTCTAATTGTTTAACAACTTCTGAAGTTGTTAAAGTATGCGGATTTTCAATTGTTTTTTGAGATACTAATGTCATTTAAGTTTGATTAATAAATGTCAGTTTAAACGATTAAGATATCGCTAACAGGCGGTTTAATAAATGATAGTCATCAGTTTAGCATGTTTGATTTTTTTAACTAGATAAATTTTGTTTGTAAAAACTAGTAGTATTATGGTTAAAATAGTGCTTGTTTTAAGGGTACTATACTTGAGTAAATATCATAAAAAAATAATTTGTTAGATTCATTATTTTGAAAATAACGATAGACTTGATGCACATCATTTTTTATTTTTTTTATAGGAGTTAATTTTACGTTGATTAGGGATTATAATGTTTAATTTAAATTTATTTATGATGAAAAGTGATAGTGCAATTAAAGAAGATGTTCTTGATGAATTAATGTGGCAGCCAGATATTGATGAAACACAAATTGGGGTTATCGTTGAAAATAGTGTGGTAACACTAACAGGAATTGTTGATAGTTATTCTAAAAAACTAGCAGCAGAAAAAGCCGTAAAAAAAGTAAAAGGTGTAAAAGCTGTAGCTGATGATATTGAGGTTAAATATGGTGCAGCATACAAAAAAACGGATAAAGAAATAGCCAAAGCAGCAGTAAATGCTTTAAAATGGAACGCGTCTGTACCTGAAGACAATGTTGCTATTGAAGTGAGTGATGGTTGGGTTTATTTATCAGGAGAGCTTCAGTGGTTTTACCAAAAAGAAGCAGCGGTAAAATCAATTGAGACTTTGTTAGGTGTTAGAAAAGTAGTAAATAATATCACTTTAAAACAAGCTATAGAACCTACTGAAATTAAATCTAAAATAACCAAAGCATTTGAACGTTTGGCAGATATAGATGCCAAGAATATTCAAGTTAATGTTGAAGGTCATACAGTGAAATTAAAAGGAAAAGTTCACTCGTATGTTGAAAAAGATGAAGCTAAAAAAACAGCCTATGCAGCACCAGGTGTTTATGAAGTTGAAAACGAGCTTGAAGTAGTTCTATAATTTTAATTTTATACAAAAAAATCGAGACTGTTTAATTTATTTATTTTTCAGTCTCGTTTTTTTTGAAAACGAATTTAAACCTTTAGTGAACCAATAAAAATAAACTCATGAATATTATTTCATGGAATATCAATGGAATTAGAGCAATTACTAAAAGTAACTTTTATGAATGGGTGTTAAAATTTAATCCAGATATTTTATGCCTGCAAGAAACAAAGGCAACAGACGAGCAAACAACTCAATTATTAAAAGCTTTTAAAAACTTTAATATTTTTTCTAATTCAGCTGATAAAAAAGGATATTCTGGCACCGCTTTACTTAGTAAAATAAAACCAATATTAGTAACAAGGTCTAATCAATTTATGAAAATTGACAAAGAAGGAAGGACTATTTGCGCGGAGTTTTCAAACTTTTTTTTAATAAATGTATATGCGCCAAATTCTGGATTAAAATTGAAAAGACTTGATTATAGAAAAAAATGGGATTTAGGTTTTTTAAACTATATAGCGCACTTAAAAAGAAAAAAACCAGTTCTTATTTGTGGCGATTTAAATGTAGCCCATCAGGCAATAGATTTAAAAAATGATAAGGCAAATTACAATAAAACTGCAGGATATACACAAATTGAAATTGATGGAATAAACAATGTTTTAAATAGTGGCTTTGTTGATTCTTTTAGGTATTTATATCCTCATAAAATAGCATATACCTATTGGAGTTATCGGTTTAATGCAAGAGCTAACAATAGTGGTTGGCGTTTAGATTATGTTTTAGTTGACATTATTTTAAAGAACCGAATAAAAGAAGCTAGCATATTTTCTGATGTTCTAGGATCAGACCATTGTCCAATAGGTATAGAACTGGATTTGCCATTTATGTAAATAAAAAATATTGAGGTTTTTAGTCTCGATATTTTAATTCAATTTCATAAAACAATAAATCCCTCTTAAAGAAATTACGAAATTTCAATTACTTTTGGTTTTTGTTTTTTTGCTTCTTCTTTTTTAGCTAAACTAAATTTTAAAATTCCATTGTCGTATTTCGCTTTTATTTTTTCATCAGCAATACTATCAGGTAATTGTAAAGATTTTTCAAAAGAGGTGGCGCTAAACTCTTTACGAGTATAATTTTCACCTTTTTTTTCTTTGGTCTCTTCTTTCTTTGCTGAAATATTTAAACAACCATCGTCAATGGTAACTTCAAAATCTTTTTTATTGTATCCAGGAGCGGCCAATTCAATTTCAAACTCATCTTTTGTTTCTTTGATATTCAAAGCTGGTTCATTCATTTTTTTTAACCACAATCTATCATTTAATAGATTATTTACGTTAAAATCTAAAAAATCTGGTGCAAGCAAATTTTCTAATGGACTTTTTCTAAATTTTACTAGTGACATAATTGTATATTTTAAATTAAACTTATTAATTAGTCAAAGTTATTTCTAATCACAATTTCTGAAAATGATTTTCCTCAATTTCAAGGAATTAACTAATTTTTTTTTTCATGAAATACAATGGTACGTTTAACTACTATTTTTAGAATTGGGCACAAAAAAACAGGAAGCCTTAGCTTCCTGTTTCCTGAAGGGTTTAATATGTTAACAATAGCGGCGCAATTTCTTATGTTATTTTTAACTTAATAAAACTGAAATTAGTCTTTGTTATCATTAAATACCTTAACCCTTCATTTGAATCTTCATCATTTTTCAAGAATGAAGATTTATTTTTTTAGAAACAGGAAGCCTAAACTTCCTGTTTCCTCCTGAAAAGACTTTGTTAACTTAGTGATATTGAAATAATCTTTCAAAAAATTTTTATCTCTAAAAATTAGAATGATAACCTATAACTTCCATCAAAAAGTAGCTAAACCTCTTCAGTATAATTTACTTTTGTCTATAACAATGTAAATCTATATTTTTAAGTGTTGTTTCAAAGAACTTTTAATTAATACATCAAATTTAAGAGTTAAATAACGATTGTTTTATGATGGGCATCATTTTAGTATATGATTGTTGTCAGAATTACTATTTATTTGAATTTTTAGTTCTTGTTGTCTTTTAATTCAGTAAGTAGTTCTTCTAAATTTACAGTAGCAAATGAAGAAGCATAATCAGACATTGCATACGGAATGCAAAGGATGCCATTATGAACTATTGAGCCACAAGAATAGATTACATTAGGCACATAGCCTTCTCTTTCTATTTCATTTGGAATCATTAACGGCATGTTCAACCGTCCAATTTCTATTTCAGGATGATCCAATTCAAATAATGATGCTCCCATTACATACTCTCTCATTTGCCCTACCGCATGGGTAATTACAAGCCACCCATCCTTTGTTTCAATAGGAGAACCGCAGTTACCAACCTGAACAAATTCCCAAGGATATTTTGGTTTTTGCAATAATTTAGCGTCATTCCATCTATTTAAATCGTTAGAAAAAGAGATATAGTTATTTATACCATCAATTCTACAAAGCATTGCATACTTTCCATTTATTTTTCGTGGAAACAATGCCATTCCTTTATTTCTAGCTACTTGACCATTTATGGGTGTAATTTTAAAATGATAAAAGTTTTTAGTTGTCATTAATTTAGGTAAAATTGTAATTCCATCATAAGCAGTATACGTAGCATAGTAAGTAATTTCACCATTATCATCAGTAAATTTAACAAATCGAGCATCTTCAATCCCATTTTTTTCATTATCAGAAATAGGAAAAATAACTCTTTCGGAAATATCAGTATCTAATGAAAAATTAATTTCATAATGAGAAGATGCTAACCACATAATTTCATCACAAAGTATCTTGCCTGATAAACATAAATTAAGTTCTTTTTTTGTTTTTTTTACAACTCGCTCTAATTCACCATAAGAAAAATTTTCAGGCAGTTTAGAAAATAGTTTGGTAACGATGTCTTGATCATCTTTATGTAATTCAGAAAGTTCTGAAAAGAAATGGTTTTTATTATAAGCATGTCTTTTGATATTTTTTGCTTCATTTAACATTTTACCAGGTTCTTCAACTTGTAAATTACAATCTTCATCAAGTGTTCCTCCTCTAAAAACAATAGAAGAAATATGGCCTTCACCAGTTGCCCTAAAGCTAAAAATAACTCTTTTTTGTCCTTTTTGTACCTCACTTTGATCTGGATCTTCAACCACAGAAGGATTAAAAAATGCAGCTGATTCAATTGAATATTCCTTTGTAAAATAAGAACCAATAAGTGTTTTCATGATAATGCCAATACCATTAGGATTAATATTTAGTTCCTTTAAAACATGTGATAACTTGTTAAAATTGTTCTCGAATATTGAAGAGATATTTCTATGTCGTTTAGAATAGCCTCTAAGTATTTTAACCAATTCTTCTTTAGCTGCCTGTTCTGATAAGCCAATAATTTTTAGAATAATTTCTTTACTTTTTTCATCGCCAGAATAGTTGAATCTAGCAATAACTCGGCTAGAATCTGGACTAAAAAGAACGTTTTTTCTATTTACTTTTATTTGCATTGGACAATATTTTTTTAGTAAGTACTTAAAAAAACAAGTGCAGCTTAATTAAACCTAAAAACAGCATTTAATAACCTTCCCTTTACGGGCATTTCTTCATGATTTAACACATAAACATTCCCCTTGTTTAAAAAAGTTTGTACAGCAGCTAGGTTGATGAGCGAACTATTTTGAATTTCTTTGTCACTGCCAAAAACTAGCTTACCATTTTCTTTATTGAAAACACCAAATTCATCTAAGTTTTTTTCAACAAATAAAGTTGCAATTTTTCCTGAAATAGCAGCTGGAATAATTTCATTTAATTGGTATGAAACTTTAGGTGTATGGTATAATTCCTTAAATTGAGATAATTGCTTTTTTTTGGCTTCCTCAAAATAGGGTTTTAATAAATCTAAAGAAGTTTGGTGTAAGTTTGTTTTATTCTTAAATTCAGGGTCACCTTTACAATTTTTAGTATAAAGATTTGGATAGGTATTTAGTTGCTTATAGTTGTTAAATACGTTATTTGTACTCGCAACAACCAAAGGTGCTTTTTTATTTTTAATGGCTTTGTTAACCGCCTTGTTAATAGCATTAAAAAAAGTGAAAATTTCTTTTTTGTCATCATTAATTCCATCACCGTGTCCGTGAAAAGATCCAGCACTAAATGCATCCTGACCGCTTCTAAATTGTAACATTTTTTGTTTGAAATCAAATCCAACAGCTTTTTTTAAAGTGTCAGGAGCTAAACTTTTAATATTTAGATTGGATAATCCATATTTAGAAGCTTCATATAGATTAATGTAATCCTGACTTAATTCAAGTAAATAATACATTTTGTCCTCTTGGTACAAAGGAAATAAAGGGATTAAATAGAAAGAGCTTGCTACTTGTGTTTTTGTTTCAAATTTAATAGGAAGTGTATAATATTGTAATTCTTTTTCGTCTAAAAAAATTGCTATACCTTCAGAAGGATTTCTCCATAGTTCAACATCGGAAATTAGCGTTTCAAGAGGTTTTAAATAAGCAACTATTTCGGTATTACTAAGTTGGTATTTTTGAAGTGTTTTATGTATATCTTTAATACATTTTTTTAAGGTTTCCTGAGCCAAGTGCTCATTCTGTTCTTTTCCTTTTTTATTCATAGGAAGGTATATAGAAACACAATGTAGAGAATGATTTGTAGCTAAAATCTGAAAAGTATTTATTGGTAGCGGATGAAATTTAGAAGTATTCATAAGTTGTTTTTTAAGTTGTTAGCAACACATAATTTTGTTTTTATCAATATTGAATTGATTTAATGTGTATAATTAACCGTTTTTTGTTCGGCCTTGTTGGTGTTTTCAATACCTTTTAACAAAGCATCAGGATTAAATGAAATACTATCAATTCCTTGGTTTACTAAGAATTCAGCAAAATCTGGAAAATCACTTGGTGCTTGTCCACAAAAACCTATTTTGGTATTTGTTTTATGAGCTTTTTTAATAGCCATTGCAATCATAGTTTTAGCAGCTTTGTCATGTTCATCAAACAATTCGTTCATGAATTCAGAATCTCTATCTACTCCTAATGTTAGTTGTGTTAAATCATTTGAACCAATAGAAAAGCCATCAAAAATTGCTGCGAAATCTTCTGCTAAAATTACATTACTAGGAATTTCGACCATGGTATAAACTTCCAATCCATTTTTACCTTGTTCCAATTCAAAATCAGTCATAATTTTGATTACTTTTTTCGCTTCCTCAATAGTTCGGCAAAAAGGAATCATTACCTTAAGGTTGCTTAATCCCATATGTTCACGAACTTTTTTTATGGCTTTACATTCCAATCCAAAACCATCTTTATATAAGTAATGATAGTATCTTGAAGCTCCTCTAAAACCTAACATAGGATTCTGTTCTTTAGGTTCAAATTGTTTTCCTCCAATTAAATTTGCGTACTCATTAGTCTTAAAATCACTCATTCTAACAATTACTTCTTTAGGATAAAAAGCAGCCGCAATTGTTGCAATTCCTTCAGCTAATTGATCAATGAAATAATTTTCTTTATTGATATAATTTTCAGTTAGTTTTTTAATTTTTTCTTTGGTAATTGCATCTTTAAGTTCGTTAAATTTTATCAAAGCCATAGGATGAATTTTCACACTATGGGTGATAATAAATTCCATACGTAATAAACCAACTCCGTTATTTGGATAAGCAGCCAATTGAAATGCTTTTTCTGGATCGGCCAAAATTAATTTCATTTCAGTTTTTGGCATTTTAATAGCTGAAAAATCAAGTGCTGTTTTTTTAAAAGGGAGGTTGCCTTTATAAATGTATCCTGTTTTCCCTTCTGCACAAGAAATAGTAATTACCTGCCCATTAGAAATAGTTTCAGTAGCATCACCACAGCCTACAACTGCTGGCACTCCTAATTCCCTTGCAACAATTGAAGCGTGACTTGTTCGGCCACCTTTATTTGTAATAATTCCACCTGATTTTTTTAGAACTGGATCCCAATCAGGAGTAATAGTATTTGTTACAATAATTTCTCCTTCTTTTAATTTACACGCATCTTTAGGAGTATTTAGTAGCCTAGCTTTGCCCACAATTATTTTAGATCCAACAGCATTTCCTGAACTAATAATTTCACCTTTTTTCAACAATTTATATTCAAAAAATACCTTTTTGTTTTTTATCTGATGCACAGTTTCAGGACGGGCTTGTATAATAAAAAGTTGATTGTTAACACCATCTTTTGCCCATTCAATATCCATAGCTTTTTTATAGTGCTCTTCAATTATTAAGGCCCATTTAGCGAGTTTCTGTATTTCATTATCTTCTAAAACAAATTGTTTTTGTTTGTTTAAAGGTGTTTCAAGATTTAGCAAAGAGGAATGACTGTTAGATTCTGCATAAATCATTGTTTTTTCTTTGGAACCTATTTTTTTTTGAATGATACTGTTTTTACCGATCTTAAGAGTTGGTTTAAATACATAAAACTCATCAGGTGTAACAGTTCCTTGAACAATATTTTCACCCAGACCCCAAACTCCTGAGAGTAAAATAATGTTTTCAAAACCAGATTCTGGCTCTATTGTAAACCCAACTCCCGAGCAGCCAATATCTGAGCGCACCATTTTTTGAACACCTACGGATATCGCAATATTACTATGGATAAAGCCTTTGTCTTCTCTATACTTAATGGCTCTGTTGGTGTATAAGGAAGCAAAACAATTTTTAACAGCAGTTAGTAAATTTTTTTCGCCTAAAATATTAAGAAAGGATTCATGCTGTCCAGCAAAACTAGCTTCAGGAAGATCTTCGGCAGTTGCACTGCTTCTAACAGCAACTTCAAAATAGGTGCCTTCGCATAAAGTTTTATAAGCATCAACAATAGCTGTTGAAAATTCACTTGAAAAAGAAGTGTTTAAAATTAAATCTCTAGCCTGTTTACCCACATTGTCTAAATTGGAATAGTTATCTCTGTTCAATTTGTTTAAAAGATTGTTAAGTGCAATCTGTAAATTATTTTCCTCTAAAAATAAATTAAAAGCATATGAGGTTGTGGCAAACCCATTGGGAACCGAAATACCTTCATGAACCAATTCATTGTACATTTCGCCTAATGAGGCATTTTTACCTCCAACAATTGCTACATCATTTATTCCTATTTCGCTAAATTTTTTTATTAATGATTTCATACTTAAATTTCCTTTGAATTTATTTAGAAGCTTTCTTGTAACTCTAATAATTAGGTGTTTAAAATAAAAATTCTTCAAATATTAAAGATTTTAATTCTTTAGGGAGCTCGGTTCTAATATCTTTTAATTCACCATGTGAAATGTATTTTCGCAAAACTAAAAAGGTTGTTTTTATGTATTTTATAGTCTTCTTATCTGATTCAAAATCATTAACAGCAGTAACACCATCAAACCTATTTATTAAATCTATAAATTCAATCATGCTTTTAATCCGTTGTTTTTTATGGCTAGACCATCCATTTACATATACAGCTTTTAGAAACATAGGTAATTGAGCAATTAATTGTAATGATTCTTCTGTTGAAATAACTTCTCTTAAACCGTGCAATATTGCAGATAAAATACGGCCAGCTTTATCTTTATCTTCAATATTTAATTTTTCCGCATACTCCTTCATAAAAGAATTTGCATCTGTGGCGTACTGATTAAAATTTAATGCCATGATTTTATTTTATTAAATTGAAATTTTATTGGTAAACATTAATTTAATCTACTAAAGCTATTAATACTATAAATTTTATAAAATGATATTGCTCAATTTTATAAAAAAACTAGTTATTTATGAATGACGCTTTCTGAAATTGAGCAATATCATTTCGCATTGTTTATAATTTAACTTAATTACATTGGAATTAAATAATTCGGTATTATGGATCCAATAGTTTCTTACAAGGCTTTTGAAATTAATAAGAGTTATAGTGATGTTATTAGTGATTCTTCAATCTGGATTTCAGATTTTAATTTCTTGAAAAATGAACTTCTTTTTTTTAAAACAATACTAAAATCAAACTTGTTTAAATCAACTATTCCTAATTTATTTGAAAAGCGTAAATTATTACTTAAAGATATTGATGAATTAAATGAGAATAGTGACGCTATTATAGAAAGAATTAAAAAATATAGGGGTAAAGTAACCGAAACTTTAAGTAGGGATGTTTTTAGTTTTAATGAAGGGTATTTTGAAATTTATCACAGTTTATTAAAAGAAATTATGGAGTTTAATAAAAACTTTAATAGTATCAAGAATGAACTCTATGAATTTTTAATTGAAATTATTTGAGAAATCAAATAGATCATTTACAAAAGTCTCGAAGTATTTAATATAATTTGGCGCTATTTTAATGCTATAATAGTAGCTTGCTAGTAAGGTTGAGAGTTACAACCAATTAATAATTGATATAGTAGGAAAGTTTTTGTAGATGTAAGGAAGTCTACAGTACTCGAATCCTGTCCTTTTAAAAAACACCTTTGAAATTGTGCAATTTCAAAGGTGCTTTTTAATTTTAGTTCAAAACTTCAACTATAATAGGATTGTTAATTTTTAAAGAAATGTTATTTAAATGTTGTTCCCATAGTTGTTTTGTAGGAAACTGCTCACTTTTTTTCCAAGCAAAACCGGCATAGTACACAACTTTGCCATCTATAACATTTAAATGTGCATACGCATTGCTTAAATCTTTTTCATCAGTATCGTATTTTTCAGAATCTACAAAATACTTTTTAGATGCAATTATTGCAGTACCTAGTTCCGAATCAGCATGTGGTTGCCAGTAGCTAACCCAACCGTTTTTTGCATTTCCAGAAACTTCACCATCTTTTTCGTGTAAGGTTAATCCGGCTGAAATGTTTGTTGCTCCAGTAATAGAGGTTTCAAATTTAGAAAAGTTACTTCCTAAATCTAAGCTGATAATTTTAGATTCTTGAATACTGTTTCCATTGGCATCCCAATCTTCGTAATTTAAATAAAAACTAGTTCTAATTGGTCCAGTTGTAATGGTGCGCCATTCGGTATAATTTTTAGAAAAGTAATAGTTGTTTTCACTTTTTACTGCAATCCCGCCGACACCTCTACTAACACCTACATGAAAATTATCTAAACCTTCACCAGTATCTTCGTGGTAGCTTCCCGTTTTATCAACCAATGTTTCTTTGTACCATTTGTTAATAATTGGATATTCTACTTTTTTTAACCACGCATCTACACCGCTAGACAGTGTTCCGCCAGCAATATTATCTTCTATCATTTTTTGCGCCGTTGGACCATAAACTCTAAAAGCAACTTTATTGTTTTCCCAAGTATAATCGTCGGTTCGTTCAGGTACAAAACGCGAATAACATAAATCTTTTGCTGTTGGTTTTGGTAAATCGGTATCTAAAAGATTAATTATTTCGAATTTTTTTTCTGAATTTGCGGCAAGTGTAGGTTGAAATAACAGTTCATCAAAAACGCCATCACCATCTATATCTACAAGTTGTGTAACTAACAATTTACTAGTGCCAATATCTTTAATACTTAAATTGCTTAAATCTGAAACATTTAATAGTTCTTTTGTTAGTTCTATAGTTTCAAAAGAACGCTCTAACTGTAGTGAATTTTTTAAGGTAATAATTGTAGCTTTTTTCTCTTGATTACAAGAAAAGAATGCTGTTGCAATTAGTAAAAAGGAAATTTTTTTAAGAGTATTCATTTTATATTGATTTAAAATAAAAATTTTCTTGATACAAATTTTTCTTTCTCAAAATTCACTCGAAGTGACGTTAAATATTTATTAACTCATACACTGTCAGATCGAGTGATTTTAACTTTCCTACAAGATTGTATCGAGATTATTTTTAGTAATATGTTTTTTAAAAAACTGCTAATTTAAAACTATAATTAATTTTTACTCATTAGAAGGTTTTCCAATAGTAGCCAAAATTCCTCCATCTACATACACAACATGGCCATTAACAAAATCACTAGCTTTAGAGCTTAAAAAGATTGCAGCACCTTGTAAATCTTCAGGAGCTCCCCAACGCGCGGCAGGAGTTCTTTTAATAATAAATTCGTTAAAAGGGTGTCCGTCAACTCTAATTGGAGCAGTTTGGCTTGTTGCAAAGTACCCAGGACCAATTCCATTTGTTTGAATATTAAATTTAGCCCATTCTGTAGCCATACTTTTGGTCAACATTTTTAAACCACCTTTTGCTGCAGCATAAGCACTTACAGTATCTCTTCCTAACTCACTCATCATAGAACAGATATTAATAATTTTTCCACCACCTCTTTCAATCATTCCTTTTGCTACATTTTTAGAGACAATAAATGGTCCCACTAAATCAACATCAATCACAGTTTTGAAATCTTTAACTTCCATATCTACAATAGGAGTTCTTTTTATAATTCCTGCATTATTTACTAAAATGTCTATAGAACCAACTTCTTTTTCTATTTTTTTAATAGCAGTTTTAACTGCTTCTTCATCGGTTACATCAAACACATAACCATATGCGTTTAGCCCACAAGCTTTATATTCTGCAACTGCCTCATCTAAAGTATCTTTAGAAAAATTGTTTACAACAATGGTTGCACCAGCATTTCCTAAACCTTTTGCCATTGCCATTCCTAAACCGTGCACTGCACCAGTAACCAAAGCTACTTTTCCTGTTAAATCAAATAAATTTATCGACATATTTTATGTTATTTTAATTAGTTTATCTTAAATCGGTTATTTTACAAACATCCATATCTGCATAATCTAGGTTTTCACCTGCCATACCCCAAATAAAGGTGTAATTACTTGTTCCTGAACCTGAATGAATTGACCAAGGTGGAGAAATTACTGCTTGATGATTGTCCATCCAAATATGACGTGTCTCTTGTGGTTCTCCCATAAAATGGCATACTGCTTGGTCTTGAGGAATGTCTAAATAAAAATACACTTCCATTCTTCTATCGTGCACGTGAGCAGGCATTGTGTTCCAAACGCTTCCTGTTTTTAGCTCAGTCATTCCCATTTGTAACTGACATGTAGTAACAATCCCTCCAATAATCATTTGATTTACAGTACGGTGATTTGCCGTTTCTAAAGAACCTAATTCTAACTTATTTGCCTCAGCTTTACTAACTTGTTTTGTAGGATAACTTGTATGTGCAGGTGCAGAGTTTATATAATATTTTGCAGGGTTTTTAGCATCGTCACTTTTAAAAATAACTTCTTTAGTACCACTTCCAATATATAAAGCATCTTTAAAGCCTACTTTATAAGTTTCACCATCTGCTATAATAGTTCCACTTCCTCCAACGTTAATAAGCCCTAATTCTCTTCTTTCTAAAAAGTATTCAGCTTTTAATGGATCAATAGTTTCTAGTTTTAATGGAGCAACTGGTACTGCAGATCCAGCAATATATCTATCGTAATGCGTATAGGTTAAATTAATTTTACCTACTTCCATTAAGTTGTTAATTAAAAATTCTTCTCTTAACTGCTGTGTGTTATATTGTTTAACCGCTTTTGGACTTGAGGCGTACCTAACATCATAATTTGTACTCATAATAATTCATATTTTTTGTAAAAGTAATCAATTTTTTTATAAAATACAATCGATTGTATTTTAATTGTTTATATTTGTTCAAAATATAAACAATGTTACAATTACATTTTGTAAAAGAGCTGAAATTATTTAATTTTTAGAATGAAAAAATGGAAATTAACAGAAAACGACATTTCTAAAGAATTAGGAATAAACAACTCTAAAGTTTCAAGAGCACTAAATAATAGCTCTAAAGTAACACAAAAGCAAAAGATAAAATTCTTAAAAAAGCTATTTCTTTCAGGATTTAAGCTAAGTAAACTATATTTACACTAATAAAACACTAACAAAATAACGTATTTCTAGATACATTAAAATTTAAAAAATGAAATTAAAACAGCTTATTCTCATCTGTAATTTTTTAATTATTTTCAATATTTTTTCGCAAACTAAAGACAATTCAATATTTAACATTTTAAATTTGGAGCAAGTTCCTTCTGTAAATGAAAAATATGTGAAGAAACATCAAAAAGAAGCATTAAAAGAGTTGTTGAATATTTATAGATCGAAAGAGAATATTTATATCCAAGAATTTAACAAAACAGCCATATTTAGAGAAAATTATAAAGATGATATTGCTACAAATATAAAAACAGCTGATGAAGTATTAAATAACTATTTTTTATTTAGATATCCTTGGGATATGGAAAAGACCAATATTCCACATCAATTTAAAAAGGAAATAGACTGGAAAGCAATTCCAAATGGAGATGAAGAGTGGTGTTTTATGCTAAATAGACATAGGTATTGGACAGATATTGGAGGAGCCTATTTCTTAACTGGAAAAGAAAAATACGCAAAGGGATTTGTAAATCAGGTAACACATTGGATTGATAATAATCCGTTGCAAGATGATTTAAAAAAATTCTCTTGGAGAAGAATTGAGACAGGAATTAGATGTGAAAATTGGATAAAGTCGTTTGAACTTATTAAAGACTCAAAACACATAACACCAGAATTTTTAGCAAAATTTTTAAATTCATTATATCAACACGGAATTTATATAAACAGTGCATTTAGCGATTTTTCAAAAACCAGTAATTGGGGAGTGCTTGAATTTCATGGCTTATTTAATTTATCACAATTTTTAAAAGAATTTAAAGTCGCAAAAAAATGGGAAAAAGATGCTATTGCTAATTTAGAAACGTGTATAAAACTTCAAATTTTAGAAGATGGAACTCAGTGGGAGCAGTCACCAATGTATCATAATGAAGTTTTTCATTGTTATTTAAATGTCAATTTAGTGGCACAGCGAAATAATATTGAATTACCAGAAATAATAGTTCAAAAAACAAAAGATATGGCGTATGCCAATATAAAATGGCAAAAACCAAATTTTCATCAACCAGTTCTTGGTGATAGTGACGATACAGATTTACGAGGTTTAATGACTCTAGCGGCGTTAATTTTTAAAGATCCGGTATTAAAGTCAAGGGCCTACAAAACAGTAAACTATGAAGCTAATTTTTTACTCAATTCACAAGAAATTAAAACCTATAATAACTTAGAAGTTAAAGCTCCTTCTTTTTTATCGGTTTATCAAAAAAGT
>Ga0193958_1000227_pt1 | contig 23714 bp, 20 predicted proteins | sample FB_1_MG_FD_140320 | JGI IMG/M metagenome (GOLD analysis project Ga0193958, IMG submission 140320) | Microbial mat bacterial communities from the Broadkill River, Lewes, Delaware, United States - FB_1_MG | ecosystem: Environmental > Aquatic > Freshwater > River > Microbial mats | place: USA... | reverse complement strand
ATGGAACATCTTCAATTAGCCTATGAAATGAATGAATTAAGAAACCAAGGTGTTATGATAATAGGTTCTGGAAATATTGTGCATAATATCCCAAGTGCTATGAATGATAGTAAATTAGGCACAAGAAAAATAGTTCACGAATGGGCTATAAATTTTGATAATTTTGTTTCTTCAAAAATAGATAATGGAGATTTTAAAGCCCTCGCAAATTATCATAAAATGGGAAATGATGCAAAAATGGCTGCTCCAACATCTGAACACTTTTTACCACTTTTATATGTTTTAGGAAGTACTAAAAAAGAAGAAAGACCACAATATTATGCAAAAGGCTTTCAAAAAGGTTCATTTTCTATGAGATCAGTTCTGTTTTCATAAATGAAAAATTATTAGAAGAACAAACAAAGACTAGATATATACTAATCTTTGTTTTTTTGATTAAGAGTTTAATTGCTTAATTACAAGTTCATTTACAACTTTTGGATTTGCTTTTCCATCTGTTGCTTTTAAAACTTGTCCTACAAAGAAACCAAATAGCTTTTGATTTCCTGCTTTATATTTTTCTACATTGTCTGGGTTTTTAGCGATTACCTCATCGATAATTGGTAAGATAACATTTATATCAGTAATTTGAACTAAACCTTTTTCTTCAACTATTTTATTTGGATTTTCTCCACTATTTACCATCTCTTCAAATACTTGTTTTGCAATTTTACTTGAGATTATTTCCTCATCTATCATTTTTACTAATTGTGCTATTTGTTTTGCATCAAAGTTTAATTTATCTGATTGTTTTAACTCTTTAGCTACATCATTTGCTACGATATTTGCAATAGCCACGGGGCTATTTAATTCAGCTAAAGCTTCCTCATAAAACTTTGATAATTCTTCATCTCTTGCCAGGATATTTGATACTTCGTTGTTTAATCCAAGAGTACTTGTATATTTTTCAAATAAAGCTTTTTGAGTATCACTCATCTCTTGCTCAACTCCAACAACTACTTCTTTTTTAGCTTCTTGTTTTACTAAGACTTTTTCTACTACTTTTTCTTCAGTTTTAGTTTTCTTAGCCCAAGAGTCTTTTAATCCTACGATTTTATTAAATACTGGATTTTCATCACTGTAATCTATTGGGTCAGCATAAAAATAACCTTGTCTTTCAAACTGAAATCTCTCATCTGCTTTATCAGAAATAACAGCAGGTTCAACATATGCATTTTTGATAATTGTTAGTGAACTAGGATTTAAATCTTCTAAGCCCTCTGGTGCTTCATTTTTATATAATCTATCATAAAGTCTTACTTCAATTTTTTTAGCAGTTTTTGCAGCAACCCATTGAATAGCACTTTTTACTTTGATACCACTTGTATCACTTCCACTTTTTGAGTTTGGATTATATTCTGCTTTGATTTCTATAATATTTCCATCACTATCTTTGATTACTTCTTTACAAGTTATAATATAAGCATGTCTTAATCTTACTGGTTGCTCAAGAGTTAATCTATTATATCCCTTAACTGGTTTTTCACTAAAATCATCTCTTTCTATATATACTTCATTTGAAAATGGTATTTTTCTACTACCCTCTTTTGGTACATCATGGGGATAATAAGAAGCTTCGATTTCTTCAATTCCCTCATAATTCTCAATTGTTACTTTAATTGGGTCAAGTACAGCCATAACTCTTGGTGCTTTTGTATTTAAATCATCTCTAATACAAAACTCTAGTTGAGAAACATCTACCATTGAATTTGCTTTTGCAATACCTATTTGATCACAAAAGTTTAGTATCGATTCTTTTGTATATCCTCTTCTTTTGTATCCTGCAATTGTAGGCATTCTTGGATCATCCCAACCACTTACGTAGTTGCCATTTACAAGCTCTAAAAGTTTTCTTTTACTCATAACTGTATAGTTGATGCCAAGTCTTGCAAACTCATGTTGATATGGTCTTGGTGGTGTTAGATTTAATTCATCTAATACCCAATTATAAATATCTCTATTATTTTCAAATTCAAGTGTACAAATAGAATGAGTTACCCCTTCAATATAATCAGATAAACAATGAGCGAAATCATACATAGGGTAAATACACCAGTCGTTTTGTGTTCTAAAATGATGAGCATGTCTAATTCTATATAAAAGAGGATCTCTCATTTTCATATTTGCAGCACTCATATCTATTTTGGCTCTTAAAACATGTTCTCCATCTTTGAATTCACCATTTTTCATTCTTTCAAATAAATCTAGATTTTCTTCTATTGTACGATTTGCATATTTACTTCTTTTACCAGCTTGAGTTACAGTACCTCTATACTCTCTCATTTCTTCTTCATTTATACTATCAACATATGCCTTACCCATTTTGATAAGTTGTACAGCATATTCATAAATTTTTGGAAAATAATCAGATGTATAATATACAGTATCATTGCCCCATTTAAAACCAAGCCACTCTACGGCATCTTTTAAAGCTTCAACATATTTTGTATCTTCTGTTGTAGGATTGGTATCATCCATTCTAAGGTTACAAAAGCCTTCAAAGTCTTTTGCAATACCAAAATTTATACAAATAGATTTAGCGTGACCAATATGTGGGAATCCATTAGGTTCAGGTGGAAATCTAGTAACTACTTTATTATATTTGCCTGACTGTAAGTCCTTATCAACTATAGCACGTAAAAAATCTTTGTTTTCACTCATTATTATTAAACCTTTTGATTATGAAACTCTTATAAAAGCTGCATTTTATCTAATTAGAGCTTATATAATCTGCTAAGATATGGTATTTTAATAAAAGAAAAATTACTCTAAGTGCTCTGGCTCATGGAATAAATAACCTTGTGAAAAATCTATTCCCAAAGATTCAACAATTTCTTGTACCTCTTTACAATGTACAAATTCAGCGACTGTTTTAATACCTAAAACCTTTGCAAAGTTTACAATTGTAGAAACTGTTAATTTTATATTTTCATTAATATGAATATTTTTTATTAATGATCCGTCTATTTTTAGAAAATCTACATTTAATTTTATAATATATTCAAAATTTGAATATCCTGTTCCAAAGTCGTCAATAGCAACTTTACACCCAAGAGCTTTAGCTTTTTTTATAAACTCGCCTACTTCTTCAAATTTTTCAATTCCCTCAGATTCAACTATTTCTAAAACAACCTTATTTGCAAGATTAGTTTCTTTTAATTTATTAAATAAAAAATTGATTGTTTTTGTATTATTTATATCTTCTATCATCAAATTAATAGAAAATGAAATATCTTTATCTTTAAAATATTCGCATGATTTTTCAATCATTTTATTTGTCATCAGAGGATAAAGTCTAGCTCTTTTTGCATGCTCTAAAAATACAAAAGGAGAAATAATTTTTTCATTAGAAGATTTCATCCTCATTAAAGTTTCATATTTAATTTCTTTTGTTTTATTATCAATAATTTTTTGACCATAAACCAATATATTATCATCTTTTAATGCTTGTTTTATATTTTTAGTCAGTTCTATATTTTTTTGCAACTCTTTATATATAGGCATATTTTCATCGAATACTCCAATATCAACATTCAGTTTTTTAGCCCAAAATAAAGCTACTTCTGCATGAGTTAAAAGTTTTTCATGATAGTCTGCAATTCCAATACTTGATGATATATCAAAACTATTATCCTCAATTACAAAATCTTCATTATCACATGAAATATTAAAACTATTACAAATTCTATATAGTTCACTTATTTTATAATTTCCAAATGCTAAGAATGCAAATACATCACCAGATATTCTATATACTTTCAGGTTTAAACTTTTATATCTCAACAATCTTTTTGCAAATTCTTTTAATATCTTATCTCCAATATCAATACCATAAGAATTATTTATATCTTTAAATCTATCAATATTAATGATTGCAAGTTTTGGTGTTATGCCATTTTTTAAATCATTTAAAAGTTTTTGTCTATTGGGCAAAAGAGTTAATTCATCAGTAAATTGTTCATAAATCAACTTATCTTTTTCAAATAAAGTAGTGATATCATTTCTAATCGCAATATATTCAACTATATTTTGATTTTTATCAACTATTGGAATAATTGTTGAATCAACATAATAAGACTTACCATTTTTCTTTTTGTTTTTGATAACACCTTTAAATATTTTTTTATTATTAATTGTATTCCATAACTCAGTAAAAAATTCTTTTTTAGTATCAGGATGTCTAATTATGTTGTGATTTCTACCTATTAATTCTTCTTTTTTATAACCACTAACTTCACAAAATTTTTCATTTACATAGGTTATTATACCTTTTAAATCAGCTTTAGATACGATAGAACTAGCATCAATAGCTTTTTTATACTCTTCTAATAAATTTAATGATTCTAATAAGTTTTCACCAGAATCGGTATCATTTGATAAAATAGTATTATTTATTTTTTCAATATATTTATTTTTTTGTTCAAGTTCTTGTTCTTTTTCTCTTAACTCTTTTTCAAGATTTTTTATAGAGTCAATATCTTTCCAAATACACTGTAAAATCTTTTTACCATCTAAATCTATTACACTTAAAATTACATTCACCAAAAAAGGTTGATTGTCTATAGTTTTATGTTCCCATTCAAAAATATGTGTACCTTTTTCATAACACATTTCAATCATTCTATTTGCTTTAATATTTGACAATTCCCCATCAGGTTGATATTTTGGGGAAATTTGAGAGGGATGTAATAAATTCAATTCATCTTTTGATGTCATATTTAAACGTTTTAAAGCAGCTAAATTAGCATCGATAAAATGTGATTCTTCTATTAAAAGTACTGACTTTGATAAAGAATTGAAAATGTCGTGATAGTAGTTGATGTTATCTGGCATAATAATCCTAAATAATTATAATATTCAGATATTTTAACATAATTAAATTATTTATGTCAAACATTCTTAATTAAGTGAAGAAACTAGAGGAAAACTCTAGTTCTAAATTTAGTTTTTAAAAGCGATTGCATCCACTTCAACTAAAACATTTTTAGGTAAAGTTTTTACAGCAACTGTTGCACGTGCAGGTGCATCATCTGCTCCAAAATATTCTGCATAAACTTCATTGAAAGCAACAAAATTATCCATATCTGATAAATAACAAGTAGTTTTAAGTACATTTGCATAAGAAGAGTTAGCTTCTTCTAAGACTGCTTTTAGATTCTCCATAACTTGTCTAGTTTGCTCTTTTACTCCGCCTTCTACTATTTCCATAGTTTCAGGATTTAATGGGATTTGACCTGATAAAAATGCAAGTTTTTCAAAAGATGTACCTTGATTATATGGTCCAATTGCTGCTGGTGCTTTATTAGTAGAAATTATTTGTTTCATTTGTTTCCTTTATATTTTAAAACGTATTATACAAGCTTCTTACTTTTTATTAGGAAAAACGACTTAAAATTTTCTTTTGAGTAAGATTATAATAAGAACTACCAATAAAAATAGCCCAAAGATTTCAAAAAACTTTTGAACTCCAAATATATGAACTAAGGGCATAGTTAAAATTGGAGAAAAAAACTGTCCCATAAAGATTGAGCTTGTAAGATAAGCTGAGCTTTTAACTCTTTTTTCAGGACTAACTAATGTCAACATCCATGATGTTACACAAGTCATCAAAAGTCCACCTCCAAATCCCATCAAAGTTGAAGTAAAAAAGAAGTAGGTTACATTATCTATTAGTCCAATAATAGTAAATCCAATTCCAATAATAGATAATCCAATTAGATAAATAGTACTAAAGCTAAAATGTTTTTTTAGTTTTGCAAAACTTAATGCACCTAAACCATTAAAAACAAATGCAAGACTTATAATAGCCCCTGCTAGTGAACCACTTGCATGAAAATGATTCATTATCAAAAATGGCATTTGAGTTGGTAAAATATAAAAAATTACCATTAAAATGAAAGCTAAAACATATATAAAAAATACTTTATTATCTACAGTTTCCTCTTCATTTATTTTTTGATAAATTTCCACTTTAGAAATATATTTTATAACAAAAGGTAAAAGAAATATTCCAATACTATAAATCAAAAAAGGATAATGCCAAGAGATGTCACTTAACATTCCACCACCAGCTACAAATAAAACTCCCCCAACTGATGTGAAAGCCATTTGTATTCCCATAAATTTATGTCTTTCATCTCCTTTAAAATAATCTCCCACTAAAGAAGTAGATACTATCATCAATACAGCAACTGATATACCAAAAATAGCTCTTGAGATTAAAATCTGCTCTATACTTTGAAGATAAAAACCAGCAGTTCCTGTTAGAGTAAATAAAATCAAAGCAAATATAACTGATTTCTTTTTTCCTACTTTATGTACAAAATGACCTAAAAAAGGTGCTAAAAAGGCTATTGTACAAGAAGGCAGTGTAACAATAAGTCTTGAGTAAAGCTCTATATTATCTATTTTAAAAATATCTTTTAAATGAGGAATTACCGTAATAATTGCAACATTACTCATCATTGTTGTTACTGCTAAAAGCAGTAAAGTAAGTTTAGTCAAGCCTGAAATTGGAGTCAATTTAATCCTTGCATAGTGTAGGGAAAAACAACTCAAAATCTTTTTTAATATGACAAAGAACTTCTTGATTTGCTTTTATAAAACCTTTATATTCTAAAGAAGCTATAACAACTGCTTTTGAATAAGCAAGTACATTTTCATCTTCTAAATACCTATCTATATCTACCCATTTTGCATCTAATATCTCTTGTGTATCTTGAATATCTATTTCAAAAGTTAAAGGTTCTGCGATACATAGTACATATAAATTTGATTTATGAAATTGATGTGGGAAAAAATGACCAAGGGAAATAATAGATTTAAACTCTACTTTTATTCCAGTCTCTTCAAAAACTTCTCTTGCCACAGCAGTTGATATCAACTCTCCATTGTCTATATGACCACCTGGTAGTTTGTATCCTATATTTGAAATTTTTTCTTTTATTACTAGGATTTCATTTTTATCATTTATTACAACTGCTCCAACTCCTAAAGTATGATTTGAAGCTGTTGGAATAATTGCATTTTCTTTTAATCTTTTTACTACTAATATCCAATTTTCATCACAAGAATGAAATGAAAAACCTCTTAAAGTTGCAATTGGTATAAAATCTGATTTCTTAATATCTATATATATCCAAATTAGATTTCTTTTTTCTTTTAATTCTTCTATTAAAAAATCTAGATTTAACTCAAATTCTTCTTTATTATTTGGTAAATCTTTACTATCTATTGTTATTCCATTATAAGGGTCAAGGATAGTATTAAAACACCCTATTTTTTCTAAACTTGTATTCATAAAATTCCTTCAAACTTATAATTATTATAACTAATAAACAATCAAATCTATAAGAGTATATGCAATAAAAAGCATTAAAAACCCAATAGAGATATCAAGTATTTTCCAAGTAATTGGTTTTTTAAATAAAGGAATTAAAAATCTTGCTCCAAATCCAAGGGAAAAAAACCATATAGCTGAAGCACTTACAGCACCTAATAAAAAGTATATTTTAAACTCATTTTCAATATTTGCTCCAATTCCACCAATAAGTAAAACGGTATCAAGATATGTATGAGGATTTAAAAAGGTAAATACAAGTATCAAAGAGATTACTTGTTTTAGTGGATTTGTTTTTACAACTCCATCTATTTGTAAACTTTCATTTTTAAAAGCAGATTTAAAAGAGAGTATTGCATACATACATAAAAAAACTATTCCAACAATGGCAATAATATTTATTAGAAATTGATTACCTTGAATAAAAAAGCCAAGTCCAAAAACTCCAGCACTTATTAAAATAAAATCAAATAATATACATAAACTAACTGCAAGTAAAACATACTGTTTCAAAAGTCCTAACTTAAGGACATATGCATTTTGTGCACCTATTGCAACTATCAAAGATATAGTTACAATAAACCCTTTTAGATATATGTCAAGCACCCAAATAACTCTTTGATAAAGCTACAATACCACCTACGATAAATTGCACAGCAATCGCCCCAACAATCAAGCCCATAAGTTTTGTAATAATATTTTGTCCTGTAAGTCCTAAATATTTTTTTATATAAATTGAGTTTTTTAATATTATATAAAATACTAAAGCATTTAAACAAAATGCCATAGAAATAGAAAATAAATCTAAAGCATTTTGAGCTTGGTGTTTAAAGATTACAATAGTAGTAAATAACCCTGTTCCAAAAGCAATTGGAATACCAATAGGAATTACAGATAATTCTTCATCATTTTTATCATTTGATGAATCAGGAGAAGTTTTTTTCTCACTTGAGCCATTTACCATAGAAATAGCCATCAAAATAAGTACAATTCCACCCATTACTTTCAATGAATTTTCATCAATACCAAATAGTTTTAAAACCAAATCACCAGTAATTATTACCACAAAAAAAGCTACTAAAATTGTAAGAGTTGTTTTTAAAGCAACTTTATTCATCTGAGTTTTTGTGATATTTGTATTTAAAATAGAAAGTGCAATAGCACTTATTCCTATTGGGTCTAAAATAGCAAAAAATGTAATTGATTGCTGTAAGAAGGCAGAGAAGTTTTCCACGTTAACTCATCCCGCCTTTAGATGCCATTCTTTTTTCTAATCTGTGTCCAATAAAACTTAAAATTGAAGTGATTGATAAATAAACTAAAGCAATTACAATCCATGTTTCAAAAGGAGAGAAAGTATTTGCAACTATCTCTTTACCTACTTTTGTTAAATCAGTAATTGAAATAACAGATACAAGAGAAGAATCTTTTACTAAAGCAATCATTTCACCAATAAGTGTAGGTAATGCTCTTTTAAAAGCTTGAGGTAAAATAATATATCTCATAGCTTGAAAATTTGATATACCTAGTGATTTTGCAGCTTCTAATTGACCTTTGTCTATTGATTGAATTGCACCTCTTAAAATTTCTGCCATATAAGCACCAAAGAAAATACCAAGGGCTAAAATACCTGCAACTATTCTTTCAAGTTCAAAAATATTTGCAACTATAAAGTAAAATAAAAATATTTGAACAAGTAAAGGTGTACCTCTAACAATAGTGATATAAACGGTAGCTATATCTTTTAAAAATTGATAAGAAGATAACTTCATAAAAGCCACTATTGTACCAATAATAAAAGTCAAAATTGCTGCAAAAAATGAAATTTTTAGAGTAACCCAAAGTCCATTTAAAACAGGACCTGTTTTCTTAATAGACTTAGTTGCAATATAGTCTCCACTATAAACATCTTCTCCTAAAGTATAAGAAAATTTATATGAACTATCTAAATTTAATTGAACTCTATCATTACTATTTTCTAAATAGTAGATACCATTATCAAGTATTAGCTTTCCATTTACTGGAGCTTCTACTGTTTTAGTCTCTGTATATACAAAATAATCAGGAATCGAGTTCCACTTCCAAACATAATTCATATTTGATGCAGCGATATATAAAAAATACCCAAGTGCTATATAAAAACCAAGAGCAATAATATGCCCTAAGTTTTTATTTTGTGCTAATGATTGATGCCTTTTAGCCATAAATTATTGAACTCTTTTTAACCAGTTAGTGTCAACTAACCATTTATTATATAGTTCCTCACTAAATCCAACAACTTTATCTTCTTGCATTTGTCTTAAGAAGTTATTTAGCCAGTTCATAAAATCAGGATCACCTTTTCTTATAGCCCAAGCAAGAGGTTCATAAGTTAAAGGTTGGTCTAAATGAATTAATTTATCTTTACCTTTTTCTGCCATAAATAAAACATTATATGGTTGGTCATAAATAAAAGCATCAGCTTTTCCATTTAATACTTCAGCAGCAGCATCAGCTTCTGTTTCAAAAGTAACTAATTTTGCTTTTTTAAAAAACTTTTTAGCAGCAACTTCAGCACTTACACCAAGTTTTGTAACTATCGTATAACCTTCTTTATCTAATTCTTTGGCTGTTTTTACTTTATTTTCTAAAGATTTGTTCATTAAAATCGTTTGTCCAACAACAATGTATGGGTTTGCAAAATTAACTTTTAAGTTTCTTTGTTGAGTAACTGTCATACCAGACATGATAATGTCAAATTTATCAGTAATAAGTGCTGCAATAATACCATCCCAAGAAGTTGGAACTAAAGTTAATTTAACTCCTAATTCTTTAGCCATTTTTTTAGCCATATCAACATCATAACCAATTACATTACCTTTTTTATCTTTCATTTCAAAAGGCATATAACCAGGTTCTAAACCAACTCTTAATTCACCTTTTTGAATAATTTTATTCAAAGTTGAATTCTTCCATAAATCAATATCTGCTGCAAATCCATTTAGTGTTGCAAATGCTAAAATAGCCATAACTATTTTTTTCATCATATCTCCTTGTTTTTTAAGTTAAATTTTTTTTGTTAATGTGTTAAAATTTCATTTAGAAATTTTTTAGCTCTGTTACTTTGAGGATTATTAAAAAATTCTTCTGGGGTATTTTCTTCAATAATCACACCATGGTCCATAAATACTATTCTATCTCCAACTTCTTTTGCAAAACCCATTTCGTGAGTTACACAAACTATTGTAAAATTTTCTTGTGCCAAATCTTTCATAACTGAAAGAACATCTCCAATAGTCTCAGGGTCAAGCGCTGATGTTGGTTCATCAAAAAGAATAATTTTAGGTTTCATTGCTAAAGATCTTGCTATTGCAACTCTTTGTTTTTGTCCACCACTTAAATCAGCAGGATAAGAGTTTGCCTTATCTGCTAATTTTACTTTTTCGAGCAATTTCATTGCAATATCTTCAACTTCAGATTTCTTCATACTTTTAACTAAAGTAGGAGCTATAGTGATATTTTCTAAAATAGTAAGATGAGGAAATAGATTAAAGTGTTGAAATACCATTCCTACTTCACTTCTAATTTCTTGAAGATTTTTTCTACTTTGATGAATATTTAGTTTATCTACAACTATATCTCCATTGTCTATATCTTCAAGCCCATTAATACATCTAATAAGTGTAGATTTACCAGAGCCACTTGGTCCACACACTACAACTATCTCGCCTTTTTTTACACTAAAATCTATATTTTTTAAGACATGAAAATCGTCATAAAATTTATTTATTTTAGTCATAGAAATTATATTTTCACTCATTAACTCTCTTTTTAAAATTTGTTAAGTATTAATCATACTAAACTATTCATTAATATTAAATATGACTATTGTCAAATTTATATACAATTTATATATAATTTATGTTTTAGTCAAATGTGATATAATCCCGCCAATTATTTTGGAGAATTAATTTGAGATCAAAGTTATATGAATTACGAGCTGATTTACTACTTTTAAGTGTTGCAATAGCTTGGGGTATTACCTTTTTAATGGTACAAGATGCCATAAATACGACACCAGTTTATGCCTTTTTATTTTTTAGATTTGGAATAGCATCTATTTTAATGTTTTTTATTGCTTATAAATTTTTAAAGCTAACCGATAAAAAAACAATATTTTATGGAATAGGCTTAGGAATATTTTTATTTTCAGCATTTGCTACACAAACTTTTGGATTATCTTATACAAAAAGTTCTATTGTTGCATTTATTACAGGTTTAAATGTAATTTGTGTTCCTTTTTTAGCTTATTTTTTTTTCAAAGAACATATTAGAAAAAATGTTTTACTAGCAACATTTGTTGCTGTAGTTGGATTATATTTTTTAACAATGTCTGGCACATTAACTTTAGGAAAAGGTGAATTTTTAACACTCATTTGTGCAGTATTATTTGCACTTCAAATTATATTTACTGGAAAGTTTTCTAAAGAAGTTAATGTTTATTTATTAGTTTTATTTCAACTTATAACAGTAACTGTTCTTTCACTTGGATTTTCATTAACTCTTGATAATTCAACTTTTAATCTAAGTTATGATTATGCATTTTTTAAAGCCGTAATTATCACAGCTGTTTTCGCAACAGTTTATGCTTTTTTAATACAAACTTATATGCAACAATTTACAACTGCAACGAAAACTGCAATTATTTTCACAATGGAACCTGTAAGTGCATCTATTTTTGCATATTTTACTGCAAATGAAATACTAACTTATGTTCAAGTTTTTGGTGCTGTATTAATTGTATTTGCCACACTTATAGCTGAATTAAAATTTAATAAAAAAGAGTAAAAAAAATTATTGCTTTTTTGTTGCGACTTTTAAGTGATAAAATTTTAGAGAAATTTTAAAGGAGTTATACATGAGCAAATTTTTATATATTACTGACCAAGATGAATATGCAGATCACAGTTTTATCGGCCCTTTATTTCAAAAATATTTAACAAAACATTTTGATATAAATACTACTTTCTTTTCAAAAGCTAAAGATGATATAGAAATAAAAGAAGATGGAAGGGTAATTGTCCCTGAAAGACTAAAGAATAATATTCTTGAAGAGCTTGAGCGAGCAGGAATAAATCTAAATGAATACCAATTTGTAGTAATTAGAAATAGTACAGAACTATTAAAAGAAATCCTTAAAAGAAAAATAAAATACAATTTCAAAGTGGGATTTAGACTATCTTTTCCTAAAAGAATTGCAAAACTTCAAACAGATGAAGCAAATAATAAAAAATCATTATTTGATGTAATAAGCAATAAAATCAAAACATACAGTGAAGTAAGTTTAATCAATGAATGTGATATCTTTCTTCCTACATCTTTCCAAATGAAAGATGATTATTTTAAAGATGTAAAAGCTAGAACATTTGTAATTCCATCTGCTATTGACCCTGACGTTTTACATCAAAACATACAACATGAAGGAAGTGAAAAAAGATTTTTCTATGCTGGGACTCTTGATAAATTAAGAGAGTTTGAAACTATTTTAGAGGCATTTAGTAATATTCATAGTTCAAACTATAAATTAATGATTTCTACAAAAGATCCAGAATACTTACAAGAATTATTAAATGAATTTTCAAATTTAAAAGATAATATAGAAGTATATGATGCTAAAACTAGAAAAGAGTTATTAGAACTTATTGCTAAAGCAGACGTTGGCTTATCTGCACTTCCTGATATTGCACTATTTAATAGTTCAACACCTATGAAAGTCTTAGATTACTATTCAAGTGCTGTTCCTTGTATTATGAGTAACAATGAAAATAATGCTTCAATATTTGAAGACAATACTAGTGCTTGGTTTACAAACTTTGATGAAAAATCAATAAGAGAAAAGCTAGAATATATTATTTCACTTTCAAAAGATGAAGTTGCAAAAGTTGGGGTAAATGGACAAAAAAGACTTCTTGATGTAAGAAACTACGAAAGAATAGCAGCTGATTTAGCTCATCAACTAAATATATTATAAGAAAAGAGATAAACTCTTTTCTTACTTCACTTGATGTGAATCATATCTTCCTCTAAAATTTTTTGATACCATAATTTTCATTTTAATTAAAAGATAAATTATGAAAAAGTTTCTTAAACAATTCAAAAAAATAAATTCAGAACCAATGGAAAAATCAAATATTATTTGGTCGTGGATTGCTTCTTTTATAGGTATATTTGCTATTTCATTTTTTCATAATGATATTTTAGAAGATACTGATTTAACATTAGTTATTGGCTCTTTTGGAGCTAGTGCTGTTTTAGTTTATGGGGCTGTAAATTCTCCCTTAGCACAACCTAGGAATTTATTAGGAGGGCATATTTTATCTGCTATTATTGGAGTAATTTCATATAAGATTTTTTCTGATAGCATCTTGATTGCCTCCTCTTTTGCAGTTGCAACTTCTATTTTATTTATGCAACTAACATTAACTCTTCATCCACCAGGAGGTGCTACCGCTTTAATAGCAGTTGTTGGTAGTCCTCAGATACATGACTTAGGCTTTTTATATGTTTTAGTACCTGTTAGTTCTGGTGCATTTATTTTACTAATTATTGCTGTTATTATAAATAATATACCAAAACATAGATATTATCCAGAATCTTTAAAAGACTTCAATAAAAAATGGTTTACAGAAGACTAATTAAATACTTTTTTATCCCAAGAAAGAATAGCCCAATAAACAAAATCTTCTTTTAGTTTTTTATCTTCACTCAAACTATTATAATATTCTTCAAGACTTTGAATCTCATCATCTCTCAAACTTCCAATGCTCCAAGACACAGATTCTATGAACTTTTCTTTTGAAGTATAAATTGTTCCTCTTCCTTCACTTTGTACAAAATTTACACTTGCATTTATTCCCATAGAATAAAGAATATTTACTAAAAATATATAATCAGGTTTTTTTATAATATCTCTTTTTAAAACATCTAAAATTTCTTGTGATACAAAAGAACCACCAACTTTATATGAGAGCACAATTTTTTTATTTGCTTTTGCATTTAATTTATAAAGAGCTTCTTTCATATCTTTTACTTCCATAGAACGCGAAGCAATTACTAAATCTGCATTTGGCACCTCATCCCAAGGCTCATACCAAGATTTATTTATTGTAGTTATGTTTGTGATATTTTGTTCATTTGCATTTTGATTTAATAGTTCTAACATTTTTTTTGAATAATCTAGACTATAAACCTTTGAAAGTTTTAAAGCAAGTTTTAAAGAGAGATTTCCAACTCCACAACCAACATCTAGTAAACTATCAATATTTTTTAAATCAAGTAGTTTTAGAAATTGTTCATTATAAATAGAATTATGAACTCTTTGGTTCATAGAAAATGCCTTTTTATCCCAATCATCACTATTTTTTGCTTTAAATGTTGTTTTAGCTTTTTGTTCCACATAAAGTTTATTAAAATCTATATCTTCAAAATTCATTTGTAATTCCTTTAAAATTTTAGAATATCAAATAAAAATTTAAGATAAGATTTATTATTATGCAACTAAGTTGCGTTTAATATCTTTTTAATTATGATTCCGATTATAAATATTAATAAGGAATCAAATGGATAAAACAAAATCTAGTTTTATATTAGCTACATCATTTTTTTTATACTCGAATTTACAAGCAACTAACTTAGATGAAATGTTCACATCTGGAAAACTATCAGGCGATGTTAGTATTACTTATGAATCAAGAGAACAAGATGAAGAAATTTCAAAATATTTTTCTAATACTAAATATTCAGTTGGCTCAATTGCACTAAACTATGAAACTGCTACATACAATAATTTTAATATCAATATTGGCTTTAGAAAATTCTTTGAAATATATGAAGAAGATCATAATTTTATTACAAAACATGGAGTAGGAGATTCAACTGAGAGAATTTATGATGAAAAAGGTTGGACTATTTTATCAACTGCCTATCTAAATTATGCAAATGAAAATATAGATATAAAAGTAGGAAGACAAGATTTAAAAACCGATTGGCTTACGAAAAGCCATGATGCAGTGGCTATCATATCAAATATATCTTCAAAATCAAAACTTAATTTAATTTGGTCAAAAAAAAGAGGTAGAGTTACAAATAGAGAATTGAGACCATTTTTAAAAATAAATGATAATGATGGCATTTATAAAGCAAGCTTAGATTATAACTTTGGACTTTTAGATACAACTACATATATCTTACATGCACCAACATCTCATGATATCTATGGTGGAAAAATCAAAATTAATAAAGAATTCTCAGATATTAAAACTGGAGCTTTAATTCATTTAGCAAAAATATCTGAAAAAAAGCAAGAAGATGGAGATATGATTGAATTAAAAGCCTATTTAGATATCAATGGCTATAAAAGTACTCTAGGTTATGTAAAAACAGGCAAAAAAAATGGTTGGGCAAGTGCAGCTGATTATGGTGATTTAGTAGTACCTTTTGAAGAAGGAATAAATATGTATAAAGCTGACGCACAAACTATTTATTTCATGCTTAGTAAAAAAGTTTATAACTCATATATCACTGGATTATATGGACTTACAGAATATGGGGACTATAAAGGAGATGAGTTTAATTTATGGCTTTCTCATAAACTTAATAAAAATACAAGTTTCAAATTAGGTTATACACTAACAAATGAAGATGAAAATGATTCTGCTTCAACAGATATGAGGCAACTAAACATGACATTAAGCTACAAATTTTAATTAAAAAAACAAAGGAATTTTATGAAAAAAATATTTAATTTACTACTATTTATTAGTATTACTTTATATGCAGAAGATTTAAAAATTATTGGTCCCGTAGAAATAAAAGGACTAGAGACAAATAAATCTGGTTACATTTTTTCAAGACTTCAAATTGCTGAAAATCTTGTAACAATTGATGAAAAAGGAAATTTAAAACCAGGCCTTGCAACAAAATGGGAAGAATCAAAAGATGGTTTAATATGGAAGTTTACGATAAGAGAAAACGTGAAATTTCACGATGATACAGTTTTAGATGCTTCAACTGTTGCATTTAATCTAAATAGAGATGATATCTTGAAAAAAAGTATTTTAAGTACTTTACCAATTAAAGAGATAAAAGCAGTAAAGAATGAAGTCATCATAACATTAAATTCAAAAGTTAGTATTTTACCTGCTTATTTTGTACATTATAGTACTTTGATACTAAGTAAAAAATCATTTAATGATGGTAAGGTTGAGAAATTTATTGGGACAGGTCCATTTAAAATCACTAATTTAACTTTACCAATTGGCATAAAAGCTACAAAATTCAAACAATGGTGGGGGGAGAAAAATGAAGTTAATAACTTAACATATACAGCCGTTGGGAAAAATGAAACAAGAGCACTTATGATTAAATCAGGTGAAGCCGATATAGCTTTTTCAATTCTGCCAATCTCTTTAAAATCATTGAGTAAAAAAGAAGATTTAGACATTCAAACAGTAAAAATCTTTAGAACAAGAAAATTAAAACTAAACTCAGGAGATGAAATATTAAAAGATTTAAATGTAAGAAAAGCTATTAGTTATGCAATTAATAGAAATGCTATCGCAAAAGGTATTTTACTAGATGAATCACTAGCTGCAACTCAAATGTTTCCACCAGAATTGAACTCATGGTATAACAAAGATATCGAGCCTTTACATTTTGATATTGAAAAATCAATAGAGTTATTAAAAAATAGTGGTTGGATAAAAAGAGAAGATGGATTTTTATATAAAAATAATAAAAAACTACAAATAGAACTAATTACATATCCAAACTGGCCAGAACTTCCTATTATTGCAACAGCTATTCAAAATCAATTAAAACAAGTAGGAATTGATTTAAAAGTATCAATTACAAACTCTTCTGAGGTTGTAAGAAGACATAAAGACAATACTTTACAATTAGCACTTATTTCTAAAAACTTTACTCTCGTACCAAATCCACTTGGAACAATTGCTAAAACTTATGGAGAAAATGGTGATGATTGGGGAGCGATGAATTGGGAAAATAAAGAAATGTTTTCAACTCTAAATACTTTATATGAAAAAGATGATGATACATCAAAACAAAAAGTATCTAAAATCCTAAATGAAGAACTTCCTGCAATTCCAGTAACTTGGTCAAGTTTAACCGTAGTTTCAAAAAAGAAAATCAAAAACTTAAAAATTGATTCTTTTGAAATCTCATATAATTTAACAAATATTATATTTGAAAAGGAATAGCTAATTTGACAAATATTTTTTATAAAAGACTATTTCAAGTCATTATTGTAGCTTTAATCTCTAGTAGTATAGGTTTCTTAATGATGCACTTATTACCAGGAGATATTGCGATGAGAATTGCAGCTGGGAGATATGGTCCTGATGGATTAAGTGCAGAAATTGCACAAAGTGTAAGAGTAGAGCTTGGATTAAATAGACCTTTATATGAGCAATACTTCTTATCTATTTTTAACTTCTTAAAACTTGATTTAGGTTATTCACTTGTGAGTGGACAAAGTGTAATTGAAGAGTTAAGAGTTCAACTTGGTTATTCTCTTTTATTGGCATTATCTTCTTTTATTGTTTCTTTGTTTATTGCTATTCCTTTAGGAATTTATACTGCAACTACTAAAAATAGATTTGTAAATACCATTATGATGTATCTTTCAATTATTATTAGAGCTATTCCACCTTTTGTATTAGCGCTTATTTTAATACTTATATTTAGTATTTGGTTCAATATTTTACCTCCAGCTGGATTTGAAAACTGGAAATATTTTGTATTACCTACTTTAACTTTATCTCTTGGTTTAGCAGCTGTTTCAAATAGATTGATAAATGATTCTATGAATGATGTTCAAAACTCTTCATACTTTAAATATGGAAGATATAAAGGCTTATCACAAAATATAACAATAAGAAGACATGGGATAAAAAACACTTTAATTCCTCTAGTTTCATTTTTAGCTTTACAGTCAGTTTACTTAATAGAAGGTGTTGTTGTTGTAGAAACTATTTTTGCTTTTCCAGGAATTGGTCATGCTTTAGTTCATGCAATAGTTGCTAGAGATATTCCAATGATTCAGGGAACTATCTTAATAATGGGATTAATATTTGTTTTTATCAATGTATTTGTAGATATTTTAGCTTTATATTTAGACCCAAGGTTAAAGGAGAAAAAAGATGCCTAAAAATAAAAATAGCTTCTATATTGGGCTATCAATTTTAATTTTTTTAACTTTATTCTCAATAATTAGTCGATTAATTTTTGATTATCAAAGTGATCAACAAGATTTGATGAATACATTTTCAACACCAAGTTTTGAACACCTTTTAGGAACAGATCAATATGGAAGAGATGTTTTAATAAGAATCTCACAAGCAACCCAACTTTCATTTGTATTAAGTTTAGGAATTACTTTAACAGCACTTATTTTTGGAGTTACACTTGGAATATTAGCAGCTTATAAAGGTGGTACAACTGATAAATTTCTGGGTGTAATATGTGATATATTATTAGCACTTCCTGGATTATTATTAGTTTTAGTTTTTTTAGCCTTTTCTCCTGGTGATTTTTTACCACTTTATTTAGGTCTATCATTAACTTTATGGATAGAGTTTTTCAAAGTTAGTAGAGCAAAAACAAAGTCTTTATTAGTCGAGCCTTATGTGGAATCTTGTAAGTCTTTAGGTTTTGGTTTCTTTTATATACTAAAAAAACTAATCATTCCTAAACTTTTACCAATGATTTTTACAATCTCAACTTTTGCTATGAGTACAGCAATTATTGCGATTTCTTCATTAAGTGCTATTAGTGTAGGAATACAACCTCCAACAGCAGAACTGGGAAGTATGATAGTTGAAGTATTACCATATTATGAAGAGGAACCTATGCTTGTACTTCTTCCATCATTTGTAATTTTTCTAATTGTCTTAGCACTTCAACTTATGTCAAAAAGGAGAGATTATGCATAAAAATATCAAAATAGAAAATTTATCAATATTTTCAAAAGATAAACTATTAGTTGAAAATATAAATTTAGAAATCTCTACAAATAAACCTTTAATACTATTAGGAGAGTCTGGTTCTGGAAAATCACTTGTAATTGATGCACTAATGGGTGTTTTAGCAAAAGGCTTAAAAATAAAAGGTAGTATTTTACTTGATGGAGTAGATTTATTAAAACTATCAAAAAAGCAAAGACAAAAACTTTGGGGTAAAGTTATTACTTTACTTCCTCAAGAACCATGGAGATCACTTGATCCGACTATGAAAGTAAAAGATCAAGTAAAAGAAGTAAGAAAATTTGTATACAAAGATAAAATATTACAAACTGAGCAAAGAGCATTAAAAGAGCTACAAGAGGTAAAACTTCAAGACTTTACAAACTCTTACCCTCATGAACTTTCAGGGGGAATGTGCCAAAGATTGACATTAGCTATTACTCATACTCAAGAAGGAAGTGTATTATTAGTAGATGAACCTACAAAAGGACTTGATAAAGAGTTATGTAATTCAATAGTTAAAAAGTTAAACGAACAAGTAAATGAAGGTAAATTACTATTTGTAATTACCCATGATTTACAAATAGCACAAAATATCAAAGGAACTCTTGGTGTAATGGCTAAGGGAAAACTAATTGAATACAATAATACAGATGAGATATTTAATAATCCTAAAAATGACTACACAAAAGAGCTCATATATGCAGAAGCTAAATACTGGAATATTGAAAAAACATCAATACAAAATGAAAAGATAGTTGAAGTTAAAAATCTATCAAAAAGTTTTGGAGAAAATAAACTATTTTCAAACTTATCCCTTACTATAAATAAAGGAGAAATTGTCTCAATTGTAGGAAAAAGTGGAAGTGGTAAAAGCTCACTTGGAAATATAATTTTAGAAAATCTACATTATGATAGTGGAAATATAGAAAAAAATAGTAACTATAAAAAAATACAATTCCAAAAAATATATCAAGATCCACCAAGTGCTTTTTTACCAGAGCAAATACTATTTGATGGATTCAAAGATTTATTAAACCTTCACAATATAAAAGAAGAATTCTTACACTCTTACATGGAAGAGTTTAACTTAAGAAAAGACTTACTCCAAAGAAAACCTGATGAAATATCAGGAGGTGAGTTACAAAGACTATCTATTATTAGAGTACTTTTATTAAAACCTATATTTATTTTTGCAGATGAGATTACATCAAGACTTGACCCCATATCTCAAAAGGAAGTTTTGATTTTAGTAAAAAATATCGTAGAAAAAGAAGGTCTGTGTATTTTACTAGTTACCCATGACCATGAAATAGCACAAATACTTTCACATAAAATTATAAATCTAAAGAACTATAAATTATAGTTCTTTAGATAAATATTCGTACAAATACAAATGTTGTCGTAACTGATTTAAACTATCAAGTTTTATTCCACTTTCAATCCACTGCTTTATATCACTTGGTATTTCAAGTGGTTTTAAAAGCTCTTCTTTTTTCTCTTTTGATATTTTTTCATGTTCATTCAATAGTGCAATATGAGATAAAATAGAAGTAATACCTAAATCTCTTTTTTGAGCTATTTGCTCTACACTATTTCCTTCTAAAACTAACTCATAAGTATCTAAATATGTTTTAGTTAGCTTTTTAAGAGGTGTTTTCTTTTCTAGTTTTTCACTAAACTCCTCTTTTATACTTTTTGATAAATCTAAAAAAGCTTGTCCATATTTTTCATACTTTACAAGCCCTACTCCATTTATATCAAGCATCTCTTCTTTTGAAGTTGGAAGTTTTAAAGCAAACTCTTTTAAACTCTTATCGCCAAATATAACATAAGCTGGGACTTCATGCTCTAAAGCAATCTCACGTCTAAGTGTTCTAAATCTTTCATATAATTGTTCATCAAAGCTAAGGATTTCTTCACTTTGTTCTAACTTCTGTGCAATACCTAGTTTATCGCTATCTATTAAAAGTTTTTCATTTCCTTTTAATATACTCATCCCAAGATTATTTAGTTTTAAGACCCTAAACTCTCCTAAAATAACCGCTTGCATATCTATTAGTTTATCTGCTATTGCTGTCCATTCATTTTTACTTTTGTCATGCCCTATTCCATAAACTTTTAATTTATCATGCCCAAACTCTAAAAGTTTTTGATTTTTTGAACCCCTTAAAATATCTATAATATGATTTGTTCCAAATCTCTGCTCACTTCTATATATAGCACTTAAAAACTTCTGTGCATCAATGCTTACATCAATTAGTTCTACTTCACCTTTAGTACAATTATCACATAAAGTTTTACAATCAGGTATTTCATCTTCAAAATATGATGCTATGATTTTATGACGACAGTTATTTGATACACAATATCTATACATAGCTTCAAGTTTATCAAGTCCAGTTTGTTTGTATGAATTATCTATAGCTTCTTCTATCTGTAATTTTCTTTTTACCTCATCACCTTTGGAGTAAAGTAAATACACATAAGACATCTCCCCATCTCTTCCTGCCCGTCCAATTTCTTGATAATAGTTTTCTAGTGTTTTTGGTAAGCTAGTATGGATTACAAATCTAATATTTGATTTATCTATTCCCATCCCAAAAGCAATAGTTGCTACTACAATATCAATTTTTTCATATACAAAAGCATCATATACTTCATCTTTAACAGTAGGACTAAGTCCTGCGTGGTATGCTTTTGAGCTATAGCCATTTTCACTTAAAAATTGAGCTGTACTTTCTGCTTCTTTTCTAGTAAAGGTATAAATGATTCCACATAAACCTTTGTGTGTTTTTAGGAAGTTTAGTATTTGTGTTTTACCATTTGCAATTCGAGGTTCAACTTTTATTTCAAGGTTATCTCTTATCGTTTTTGCTCTAAAGTGTCTTGCCTTTTCCAAATTCAAATTTGATGCAATATCTGCTTCTACTTTTTTAGTTGCAGTTGCAGTGAAAGCACAAATAGGAGTATTTGGAAAAAATCTTTTTAACTTATCAAGATTTCTATACTCAGCTCTAAATTCATGTCCCCAAGCACTTACACAGTGAGCTTCATCTATTACAAAGTAGTTTATATTTACCCTTTGTAGTACTCCTACAAACTCATTTGAAGTAAATCTCTCAGGAGCTACATAGATAAACTTTAAATCACCATTTAAAAGCTTTTGAAGGGTGAAGCTATTTTCATCTGCACTTTGAGATGAACTTATCATATCTGCTTTTATATCTAAGTCATTCAAAGCTTTGATTTGGTCTTGCATCAGTGCAATAAGTGGGGAAATTACAACTGTAACTCCATCCATAAGTAAAGTTGGAAGTTGGTAACAAAGTGATTTTCCACCACCAGTAGGTAAGATTGTCAATACATCTTGTTTTGCTATTATTGTATCGACAACCTCTTCTTGAAAACTTCTAAACCCATCATGTCCAAAAGTCTCTTTTAGTATTTTGTATTTGTTATTCATAACATGATGGTATCATAGTTTGAATTCTATTTACTTGATAAACTCTTCAATATTCTTAGCAACTAACTCTATAAGTCTAGCTCTTGCTTCAATACTTGCCCAACCAATATGGGGAGTGAGTAAAAGTTGCTCTTTGTTTTTTACTTTTAGTAGAGGATTTGATTCTTCTATTGGCTTAACTGAAACAACATCAATCCCACAGTAAATCTCTTTTTCATCTATGATTTTTGCTAAGTCTGGTTCATTTATAATTCCACCACGACCTAGATTTAGAAGTATTGCACCATCTTTAATATTTTTCATGTTTTCATAATTTAATAAATCTTTTGTATCCTCATTTAATGGACAATGTATTGAGATAATATCACTAGTACTTAATAGTTCATCTAATTCAACTCTTTCATATTCACTATTTGAGTTTTTACCACTTGTAGAGTAATACACAACTTCACAATCAAAAGCCTTAGCTTTTTTTGCAAAGTTTCTACCAATATCACCAAGACCAATAACCCCTACTCTTTTTCCATCAAGTTCATGAAAAAGTGCATCTATATGAGTGAAGATTTCGCATTTTTGCCAATTACCCTCATCTACAAACTTTTTGTAATAATTTAGTTTATTAACAAAATGAAAAATCATAGAAAATGCAACTTGAGCAACTGAAGAGCTAGAGTATCCAGCTACATTTTTTACTTCTATTCCTTTTTTCTTTGCATGAACTAAATCAACATTATTCATACCAGTTGCACTTATACAAATAAGTTTTAGATTTGAATTATCCATAATATTTGCATCTATTACAACTTTATTTGTGATAACTATATCTGCATCTTTTACATGATCTAGTGTT
>Ga0193958_1000226_pt1 | contig 23724 bp, 23 predicted proteins | sample FB_1_MG_FD_140320 | JGI IMG/M metagenome (GOLD analysis project Ga0193958, IMG submission 140320) | Microbial mat bacterial communities from the Broadkill River, Lewes, Delaware, United States - FB_1_MG | ecosystem: Environmental > Aquatic > Freshwater > River > Microbial mats | place: USA... | reverse complement strand
CTTACAAAAACCGTTTTGGCCACGCAACGCCCCACGCCCTTAGCTCCGACCCATTATGTATAAAAATTATCTAAAAAAGCACTACAAGCACCCAATAAATAGACTTAATTTAATTCATGAGTTGCTAAAAAAGTTGACACTATTTTAAAACCTGAATATATAAAGATGACACATTTCATGTTTGCACCCCACAGACTTGCACTACCCCGTGTCTGCAAACACCCTGCATAACTCCCCCATTGATAGAAACTTTGGGTCTCTACGATAACGGTATGATTTATGGATAAACTCCGTATCAGTGGCATGACGCTGGCTCTGTTTTTAAGTTTGAGCAGCACAGTTCACGCATTTACAGGTAACCGCACCTCTCCGCTTGGCATTAACACTAATGAAACCATGGATATGGATTCTAGTGTGCCTTTTATTAATTTATTTAAACTTGCCCTTCCTTTTGAAGAAGCACGCCCGTGGCTCACGAAAGGGCACATCGAGTATGATGAAAATGGCTGGCCGAAAAAGCTCAACGGTGGCATTGCAGGCACTCGCTTTATTGGTGGCTACCCAGCCAATAGTATTCCTAGCACCGTATACAGTGTGTTCTATGAAGGTCAGGGGAAAATCCGCTATGGCGTCAATGCGCGCTTGGTCAGACGTCTACCCGGTCGAGACTTGATTGAAATTCGCCCCGGAAAAGACCGTAAAATCAGTGCTTCATTAACCATTATCGAGTCCAACCCTGAGAACCACCTAAGAAATATCAGGATTATCATGCCCGGTGGCATCTGTAAGGGGAATCCTTTTCGTAAAGTAAAACAAGCAAAGGAATGTGGGCCTAATAACCCCTACCAATCCTTCGCCCAACACCATGAAGAAATCATTTTTAATCCTGATTACCTGAACTTTATGAAAGATTTTCGGGTCATTCGCTTAATGAATATGTCAGGCATTACCCGCAACCCTTTAGGTATGTGGAAGAACCGCCCCACCCTATCCCAAGCAACATGGGGTGGTAAAGAAGGAGTACGCGGAGCACCCTTAGAGGTGATGGTCAAACTGGCTAATTTAACTGGCGCTGACCCTTGGTTTAACTTGCCACACCGCGCTAATAATGAGTTTGTACAAAAGTACGCAGAGTACGTCAGCGAACACTTACGCCCCGAACTCAAAGCATATATTGAGTACAGTAATGAAACATGGAATGGCGTCTTCTCACAAACCCATCATATGCAGCAGATGGGTCAGCGCCTTGGCTTAGATGCACATAAGATTTATCGTGGCCTTAAGTATTACTCTAAACGTAGTGTAGAAATTTTTAAGATCTGGGAAACAGCATTTAAAGGTAATAATCGCTTAGTACGCGTCATGGGTGGCATGACAACAAACTTACCCATGTCACATATGATTTTAGGCTATGAAGAGGCGTTTAAGCATGTTGATGCACTGGCGATTGCCCCGTATTTTCATGCCAGTCAGGAAGCTCAAAAGCGCATTACAAGCTTAGAAGAAGTCTTTGCACTGATGCGCTCACCGCATAATCGCTATTCAGTGCCCAGTACTTTGCGTATGGTACACCAGCAAAACCGTATTGCAGCACAGTACGGAATTGACCTTATTGCCTATGAAGGTGGGCAACACTTAGTTGCTTATAAAACCCACAGCAATGACGATGCCTCTAACCAGTTTTTAATTCAGGCAAACAAAGATGAACGAATGTCTAAGTTATACTATGAGTTTTTAGAAGGCTGGAAAAAAGCAGGTGGTAAATTATTTATCGCTTTTTCAGCCCCTCGTCATTTCAACTGGATTGGCAGCTGGGGAATCAAAGAACACATTGCTCAAGATGCTAAAGATGCACCTAAGTATCGAGCATTGATGTACTTTCAGAAAAAGAATCAGTGTTGGTGGTATGCTTGTTCTCAAGCAGGACATGTGGCGCGAAAGAGCAAACCAAGCTACAACCCAGGAACCTATGTCATGAATCGCCGCTTCAAGCCCGCTCAGCCGACTTTAGTCAAAGCCTCTTTACCCGCCAAGCCAGCGTCCAAAACAGGGCAAGGCCACTGGCCGGCTGCTAATCAAGCTGAGTCTCGTGCCATTCAGACATTATTTAATGACCCTTCTGCTCCCAATGCATGGGAATAAACCATGAGTATGTTTCAGGCAACCTTTGATGAAGCCATTTGGCATATCGTCATGAGTATTCCCAGAGGTCAAGTGATGAGCTATGGGGAGGTTGCCAAAGCTGCCGGCTACCCAAGACATGCTCGCATGGTGAGCAAAGCAATGAGCCGTAGCGAACAGCCACTGCCATGGCATCGCGTGGTAAAGGCCAATCGTCATTTGGCCTTTCCTGAAAACAGTAGTTTATACAACACGCAAAAGCAGCGGCTCCTTGAGGAAGGAGCTGCTTTTTTAAACGGTAAAGTGATCACTGATCACGTTGAAGAAGACTTAGACGCGCTCATTTGGGGCCCTGAATCTTAATCAGTCAATTGAATTAATAAGTGTGATAAACCGATGGCTTCTCTGCCAAATCCCCTAAGATAGACTCTAAAACGGTACGAATATTATCACGCGTTCGGCCACTAAACTGCACGCCCACACCCTGTGTGCCTTGAGATTGCTGGGGTGATATCCAAACAACCTTGCCCGGTATCGCAAACTTCTTACCCAGCGACTGAATTTTCAAAGACAAGATCACAGGATCACCCATATTAAACACTTGATCAGTCACCGCGTATAAACCGCCACCATGAATAAAGGGCATATAATTTGCGTGAAGTGCAGTGCGATCTTTTAAAAATACGGGAACAATATTGCGGACGGCTTGTGATGGCTGCATATAACCTGCCTGATTATTTTTATTATTCTAAAATGCACAGCCTTGTTTAGATTATGATAAGGCCTGACGTTGCCATAAAAGTAGCATACTTTCTGTAAACAACAGAGCATTTAGCGATGTATGGGCATGTGATTTCAGTTCGATTAAACCATCACGCAGCGCCCAAAATCCGTCTTCCGAATTATTGAGATAGCGCTGTAGATGTGGGCTAATGGCATCATCGGCTTCTCCTTCGGGTAAGTGTAAGCGACGAATCATGGCATCCGTCCATTGTAGCTGCCAGTCCAACAACTCCAACTTTTCAGCTTTTTCCCAGCTTTTAGCAACCCCCACTAAAGACAAGTTGCCACGCAACATCTTTAATAAGTCACCTGCAAACTGGCGACGGGTTGCTAAACGATCATCACTATCCAACGCTTTAGCTAATAAGGGCTTACCGGATGCTGCCAGCAATAGCTCATCACAAGGATGGGAAGGAGACTCTGCTGCTAGCCACTGCATCGCTTGTGCCTGATCTGGGGGTGGTAAATGCAATACTTGGCAACGACTACGAATCGTGGGTAATAAAGCGGAGGGATTAGAGCTTACTAAAAGTAACACCGTTTTTTCCGGTGGCTCTTCCAATGTTTTTAACAAGCTATTTGCCGCATTAATATTCAATCGCTCAACGGGAGATAAAATCACTACCCGACTTTCCTGATAACTCCGACTTAAGTACACAAACTCATTTAGCTCACGTACTTGATCTACTACAATTTGTGTCTTTTTTTCACCCAGCTGTACGGATAAATAATCAGGGTGTGAATTAGCTTCAAATAAGTGACAGCTTTTACACTGATTACATGCCATGTGGTTCTGACCACGCGCCTCACACAACAAGGCTTTAGCAAAGCTCAAAGAAAAATCATACTTTCCACAATGCGCTGGCCCCGCCAACAAAATCGCGTGTGGCATATGATCTCGCCCCATTGTACGGGACAGTGTTTGCCAAGCTGATTGCTGCCAAGGGTAGATCACTGCTGGCGCTCAAATAGCGCAGTAATCGCAGTATCGATCTGGGCTTGTACCTGCGCCATAGATTGTGCAGCATCCAGCACAGTAAAGCGCTCAGGCTCAACACGGGCACGTGATAAATAACATTGGCGAATACGCTCAAAAAACACCACCGCCTCTTGCTCAATACGATCCGCTGCACCACGTGCTTTAGCGCGTGCCAAACCTATCTCAACAGGCAAATCGAATAAATAGGTTTGATCAACTTTAAAGTCTCCCAATACCCAAGACTCTAGTGCTGCGATACGACGCTGCTCAATACAACGCCCGCCCCCTTGATAGGCATAGCTTGCATCAGTAAAGCGATCACATAAGACCCATTGGCCCGCCTCAAGTGCCGGCAGAATCTTATGCTGATAGTGCTCCGCACGGGCCGCAAACATCAACAATAGCTCGGTGTCTTGGTGCATAGCAGGCAAATCTGGGCTTAACAGAACTTCACGGATTTGCTCTCCGACTTCTGTGCCACCTGGCTCACGCGTCACTACGACTTGCCTGCCTGCCGCTTCAAGCTTCGCTTTAACATATTGCAAATTACTACTTTTACCTGCACCTTCCGTTCCTTCGAAGGTCAAGAATAAACCGCGTGTATTACTCATTTATCACCTTGATAGGCACGTGCATTACCACGCAGTTGATATTTAATCACTGCCCTACGGTGCTCACGATAGGTGTTGCTAAAGTGCGAAGTACCATCACCTCTGGCCACAAAGTACAATGCTTTCGATGGCTCAGGGTGTAGTGCAGCTTTAATTGCTTCAGCACTTGGAGTAGCAATCGGTGTTGGCGTTAGCCCCGTACGAGTATAGGTATTATATGGTGTATCGCGCTTAAGATCTGACTTACGAATATTGCCCTTAAAACGCTCACCCATGCCATAAATAACGCTGGGGTCTGTTTGTAGCATCATGCCTTTGCGCAAACGATTATGGAACACTTGGGCAATCAGCGGACGTTCTTCAGGCACACCGGTCTCTTTTTCCACAATAGAAGCCAATATCAAAGCATCATAAGGCTTTTTCAACGGTACTTCCGTATCACGGGCTGCCCACTGCTTTTCCAAAAACTGCTTCATCATCTGATGGCTACGCGCTAAGAACTCCACATCTGTCGTGCCACGCGGGTAGTTATAGGTATCAGGAAAGAACCAGCCTTCGGGGCTTTTTTCTGTGGAGCCAATTTTTTCCATAATATTGTCATACTGATAATCTTCATCACTCAGTGTATGAACAAGATTAGGGTCCGCTTTAACTTTTTTAGCAAGCTCACGGAATGTGAACCCTTCAATGATGCGGCTGCTGTAACTAATGGTTTTGCCAGAGGTAAAAAGATCCAATAGTGCCTGAGGACTCATACCCGGCTCAATTGCAAACTCACCGGCTTTAATCTGTGTGTCTTGCTTGGTAATTTTGGCTAGCAGCTGGAACTGCCAAGCAGGCTTGATAATTTGCTGTGCTTCAAGAGAGGCAGCAACATGCTTAATGCTACTGCCTTTCTTAATTTCAAAGCTTGCCGGGGCAGACTGGGCGACTTTTTGCGCCATGAATTGCTCATATTGCAAGTAGCCATAACCGCCAACAGCCAAGGCCGAGAGCAGAAGAAGTAAAAATAAGGTCTTAAATACTGCTTTCATAACTCCGCCTTGTTTGGGCAAGCGTCAAACTTAATTAAATTTTCTTAAAGATCAAAGTACCGTTGGTTCCACCAAAGCCAAACGAGTTACTCATAGCAACCTCAACTTTCGCATCACGAGCGGTATTCGCCACATAATCCAGATCACACTCAGGATCTTGGTTATCCATATTGATCGTTGGCGGTAGGATTTGATCACGAATCGCCAATACACTGAAGACAGCTTCAATACCACCTGCAGCGCCTAACAAATGCCCAGTCATTGACTTAGTAGAGCTAACCGCAACATTTTTCGCATGATCACCCATTGCGCGTTTTACTGCCATAGTTTCCGCAACATCACCCGCCGGTGTAGACGTACCATGAGCGTTGATGTAATCCACATCTTCTGGATTAAGGCCTGCATCACGCAATGCATTTGTCATACAACGTGCTGCACCTTCACCATTCTTTGAAGGCGAGGTCATGTGATAGGCATCACTACTCATGCCGAAGCCAACCAATTCACAATAGATCTCAGCACCGCGCGCTTTGGCCGTTTCGTACTCTTCTAGTACCAATACACCCGCACCATCACCTAGCACAAAACCATCACGACCCGCATCCCAAGGGCGGCTCGCTGCTGCTGGGTCATCATTACGTGTTGATAAAGCACGTGCCGCTGCAAAGCCACCAATACCCAGTGGCGTTGTTGCCATTTCAGCACCACCTGCCAACATCACATCCGCATCACCATAAGCGATCATACGTGCGGCATCACCAATACTGTGTGTGGCTGTCGCACATGCGGATACTGGGGACATATTGTGGTTTCTTAAGCCATGCATAATGGATAGGTTACCCGCTACCATGTTCACAATACTGCTAGGTACAAAGAAAGGAGAAATCTTACGTGCTCCACCTTTCATATAAGCTTCGTAGTTTCGCTCAATCGTGCCAATTCCACCAATACCAGAGCCAACTATCACACCAATGCTATCCGCATTCTCTTCAGTGACAATAATGCCAGAATCTTGTAGTGCATCGGTTCCTGCGCCAATACCATAGTGAATAAAAGGATCCATCTTACGTTGGTCTTTTGGCTTGATATATTCACTTGCGTCAAAGTCGGTAACATTACCAGCAATTTTCACGCTGAATTCGCTGGCGTCAAACAAATCAGGGCTGATTAAACCAATACCACTTTTACCCGCAGTAATGTTTTCCCATGCGGTTGAAATCTTAGATCCCACAGGAGACACAATACCTAGGCCAGTTACCACTACACGACGTTTTGACACAATGACATATCCTTCACTTTATGTGATTATCAATAGCAGCTATTAATAATCAAAATATTTATGTTACTCAATTACATAAAGACCGCAGTTTAACCAAATAAACTGCGGTCTCAACGAATCTTGAATTAACCCTGCTGTGCTACAACGTAGTCGATTGCCAACTGTACTGTTGTAATCTTTTCCGCTTCTTCATCAGGGATTTCGGTACCGAATTCTTCTTCTAAAGCCATTACTAGCTCAACGGTATCCAGTGAATCCGCGCCAAGGTCATCAACAAACGAAGCAGTGTTTACTACTTCAGCTTCATCAACACCTAACTGCTCTACAACTACACTTTTGACGCGCGTTTCAATATCACTCATGATATTTTTTCCTCATTAAAAAAAACATAATATGCATACTATTCTGATAAAAATCAAGTACACAAGTTAGAAAGCAAAATGGCATCACGCCATGTGCATACCACCGTTAATGTGAAGGGTTTCACCTGTCACATATGCCCCCATATCAGAGGCTAAAAACAATACAGCATTGGCAATATCATCAGGCTCACCCAGCTTACCTAATGGAATGTTAACTGCCATTGCATTGCGCTGATCTTCTGATAAAGCTTTTGTCATATCGGTGTCAATAAAGCCCGGTGCAATCACATTTGCCGTGATGCCTCGCGAGCCTACTTCACGTGCCAGTGACTTTGAGAAACCAACAATCCCTGCTTTGGCTGCTGCATAGTTACACTGACCCGGATTACCCGTTGCACCAACAACAGACGCAATCGAAATAATACGTCCCTGACGTGCTTTCATCATACCGCGTAAGCACGCTTTACTTAAGCGGAAAACAGAACTGAGGTTTGTGGTAATAATGTCATCCCACTCATCATCTTTCATGCGCATCAGTAAGTTATCACGAGTAATACCCGCATTATTTACCAATACTTCAATTGCGCCATATTCAGCATTCACGCCTTTTAATAGCTCAGCAATAGAGTCCGCATTTGAGACATCCAGTACCATGCCAGTCCCATTAATGCCTGCTTCTGCAAAATAAGCTGAAATAGCAGCAGCACCTGACTCTGATGTAGCGGTCCCTACAACCGTTGCCCCAGCGCTTCCTAGTTTTTCAGCAATGGCACGACCGATTCCACGACTCGCACCGGTGACCAGTGCGACTTTACCCTCAAGCATTGTTTCAAAATTCATTATTGTCCTTATCCTTTTACAGCGGCGAGTGCTTTTTCCAGTGAAGCCATATCATTAATCGTCAAATTCCCTAGCTTGCGATTAATGCGTCGGTTTAAGCCGAACAACACTTTTCCTGGACCAAATTCGATAATGGTGCCAGCACCTTGAGATTCAAGAGCCTGAATCGTTTCTACCCAGCGAACAGGACGATATAATTGCTCTGCCATCGCCGTGCGCATTGCATCAACGTCCTGACAGCTTGCAGCACTAATATTATGTAGCACAGGCACACTTGGCACCACAAAGCCTGCTTTGCCTAAAGCCTCAGCCATTGTCACGGAAATATCTTTTAATAAACGGCAGTGTGATGGCACACTCATGGCTAGCTTAATTGTACGCTTAGCACCCATTTCGGCCAATACCGTCATGGCACGCTCAACCGCTTCCACTTCCCCACCAATCACCGTTTGTTCAGGCGAGTTAAAGTTCACAGCTTCCACCACTTGACCTTCAGCTGCTTTGGCACAACCTTCCATCACTTGCTCTGCATCCAGCCCTAAAATAGCCGCCATGCCGCCTTTACCTTCAGGAACAGCCTGTTGCATTAAGCTTGAACGCTGACCCACCAGCTGTACCGCTGTTGAAAATGCTAATGCATCACTGGCAACCAATGCACTGTATTCACCCAAGCTATGCCCTGCCATTGCACTAGGCATTGGCCCACCTTGCTCAGACCATACACGCCATGTAGCAACACCTGCCACCAACATCAGTGGCTGTGTAATTTCTGTTTGACTCAACAATGATTCAGGACCTTCAGTGACGATTGTCCATAAATTTTTGCCCAGTTCATCTGAGGCTTGCTCAAATGTTTCTTTAACCACCGGAAAATGAGACGATAAATCATTCATCATCCCTAATGACTGAGACCCTTGACCGGGAAAGACCGCTGCAAAATTCATGACTTACGCACCTGAACTAATAAAGTGCAGCGGATAATACAACCCCGATAACAAGATATCCAATGACACAAACCCAGCTTTTGTGAACTAATCTTAAAATAAACCACATATGGCCTATAATTAGTTAAAATATCATAAATAACGCAGTATAAAATGAAAAATGACTTGTGAAATCAATCAGGTGATGGATAATACTGCGCTTGAATAGGCTGAAGTAATATTACTGGAACACATGGCTAAAGAAGAAAATATTGAAATGGAAGGCACCGTTGTTGAAACTTTGCCAAATACAACCTTTAAGGTTGAACTGGAAAATGGACATGTGGTTAATGCACACATCTCCGGACGGATGCGCAAGAACTATATTCGCATTCTGACAGGTGACAAAGTTACCGTACAGCTCACTCCTTATGATCTAACCAAGGGCCGCATTACTTACCGCAGTAAGTAAGCACCTCCCTAGGCACTCAATAGATTACAGCACGAATCAATAAAAAGGCGGTACTTAAATTAATAAGTACCGCCTTTTTGTGTGCCTAAGGTAATAGCAGTTATGCTGGAACCGCTTCTTTCTCAAAAGATAAAGATAACCTCTCACCTTTCACTGTTACACGCACGGCACCACCTTTGACAAGGCTGCCAAACAGAATTTCATCAGCCAGTGGTCGCTTAATGTTTTCTTGGATCACACGCTCCATTGGGCGCGCCCCCATCTTCACATCATAGCCTTTCTCAGCCAACCAACGCTTAGCTTTATCATCCACCACTAAGCTCACCTGCTTTTCATCCAACTGCGCTTCTAAGCGAATCAGGAACTTATCCACAATTGATGTAATCACTGACTCAGGCAAGGGGTTGAACTGAACAACCGCATCTAGGCGATTTCGAAACTCTGGTGTAAAGGCCGCTTCAATGGCTTTCGAGGTATCCATTGAGTGATCTTGATGGGTAAAGCCCATTGAGCTACGGCTAATATCCTGTGCACCAGCATTACTTGTCATAATTAAAATGACATTACGAAAATCAATACTGCGACCATTACTATCGGTTAAAGCACCATTATCCATCACCTGTAATAACAGATTAAAGACATCAGGGTGTGCTTTTTCAATTTCATCAAGCAGCAATACCGCATGCGGGTTCTTATTCACCGCATCAGTTAGCAAACCACCTTCATCATAACCGACATACCCCGGAGGCGCGCCAATAAGGCGAGATACTGTATGACGCTCCATATACTCGGACATATCAAAGCGTAATAACTGAATCCCTAAGTGCTCAGACAATTGCTTGGTGACTTCTGTCTTACCAACCCCCGTGGGACCTGCAAATAAGAAAGACCCAATTGGCTTACCATCATCCCGCAAACCAGAGCGCGCCATTTTAATCGCCGTAACAATTTGCTTGATTGACTCATCTTGCCCAAAGACCACACGCCTTAAATTCGTCTCAAGGCTTTTAAGTACCTCAACATCAGAGCTAGATACAGCCTTAGGGGGGATTCGTGCAATCTTCGCCACAATGGTTTCAATGTCGCCAACACTAATGGTTTTCTTACGACTTGCCTTGGGCTGTAGCTGACGATTTGCACCCGCCTCATCAATCACATCTATCGCTTTATCCGGTAAACGACGATCCGTAATATAACGTGCTGATAATTCAACAGCCGTTTCCAAAGCAGGCATGGTGTACTTCACATCATGGTGCTCTTCAAAACGGGATTTTAAACCTTTCAAAATCTTGATTGTTTCAGGCACACTTGGCTCATTCACATCAATTTTCTGAAAGCGACGCGCCAATGCACGATCTTTCTCAAAAATACTGTGATATTCCTGATAGGTTGTTGACCCCATGCACTTTAACTCACCTGAGGCCAGCACAGGCTTGATCAAGTTAGATGCATCCATCGTACCGCCAGAGGTTGCCCCAGCGCCGATAATAATGTGAATTTCATCCACAAACAGCACAGCATGATCTTCATCACGAATTTGATTTAGCACGGCTTTCAAGCGCTTCTCAAAATCACCACGATACTTTGTACCGGCTACTAATGCGCCTAAATCTAACGAGTAGATCGTTGCATCTGCTAATACTTCGGGGACATCCCCATCAACAATCCGCTTAGCAAGCCCTTCAGCAATCGCTGTTTTACCAACGCCTGCTTCACCGACTAACAAAGGATTGTTCTTACGACGACGGCACAACACCTGCACCGTACGTTCAACTTCTTCATTACGCCCAATCAGAGGATCAATTCTCCCCTCTTTAGCCATAACATTTAAATTGCTGGCAAATCGCTCTAGCGGACTGGCTTTCGTTTCGTCCTCTACATATTCACCCTCATCATTATTGGTCTCTGAACCAGACTCTTCATCATCAATTGACAAACTATCAAAAGAAATATCATCTTCTTTTTGAATGCCATGTGAGATGTAATTCACCAAATCAAGGCGGGTCATTTCCTGCCTTGCTAGGTAATAAACAGCATGTGATTCTGTCTCACCAAAGATGGCCACCAGAATACTATCTCCTGTTACCTCATCTTTTGATGATGCCTGCACATGGTACACAGCACGTTGTAGTACGCGCTGAAAACCAATAGTAGGCCGACTCTCACGCCCATCATCTTCGACTAAGATCGGCGTGCTTTCTTCAATATGACCCTCCAACTCCTGCTGCAACAGTGGGATATTAACCCCACATGCACGCAACGTTTCGGCAGCGGAAGGATTCCTTGTCATTGCTAACAATAAGTGCTCCACGGTCACAAACTCGTGGTTCTTCTCATTAGCTTCCCTGAATAGGCTGTTTATAGAGTATTCAACTTCTGGACTTAGCATAACTTAGTCTCCTTAGGCCTCTTCCATGGTACATAACAAGGGGTGCTGGGATTGGCGTGCATGCTCATTGACCATGACGACCTTTGTTTCCGCGATCTCTCTGGTAAAAGTTCCGCAGACACCCTTGCCTTTTTGGTGCACATTCAGCATGACTCGCGTAGCAGACTCATGATCCAGATTAAAGAACACCATCAGTACCTCGACAACGAATTCCATTGGTGTGAAATCGTCGTTAATCAGTATAACGCTATAACGCTTTGGTTCTTTGACTTCTGGGCGGGATTCCTCTACCGCCAAACCAGAATCGTCGTCTATTTCATGCTCGTTCGCCATTTTTCTCCCAGCCCTTTATACTTTTGATTACATATTATCGATAATGCGGTCACCGAACTCATCAGTAGACTGGACTTCCGCATCATCCATTTCATTTGCAAAATCAAAGGTTACTGTTTTTGCAGAAATAGCACCAGAAATACCTTTAACAATAAGGTCAGCCGCTTCAGTCCACCCCATATGACGTAGCATCATCTCCGCAGACAACACTAAAGACCCAGGGTTGGCCTTATTTTGACCAGCAATCATAGGTGCAGTTCCATGCGTTGCTTCAAACACCGCAATCGTATCAGACAGGTTTGCACCCGGTGCAATACCGATACCACCAACCTGTGCTGCTAGAGCATCTGAAATGTAATCACCATTTAGATTCAGTGTCGCAACCACCGAGTAATTTTCAGGGTATAGCAAGATATTTTGCAAGAACGCATCTGCAATGACATCATTGAGAATAATATCATCGCCTGTATTTGGGTTTTTAAATGACAACCATGGGCCACCATCTAACTCAGTTGCACCAAACTCTTCACGAGCAAGGTCAACCCCCCAACCTTTAAAGCCACCTTCAGTAAACTTCATGATATTACCTTTGTGAACAATGGTAACAACTTTGCGATTATTATCGATCGCATACTGAAGTGCTTTACGTACCAAACGCTCTGTCCCTTCACGAGACACAGGCTTTACACCAATACCTGTGGTATCTGGGAAGCGAATCTTAGTGACACCTAACTCATCTTGCAAAAAGCCGATTAACTTTTCAGCTTCAGGAGAGCCTTGCTCCCACTCGATGCCCGCATAAATATCTTCTGAGTTTTCACGGAAGATCACCATATCGGTCTGCTCAGGCTCTTTTACTGGGCTAGGTGTACCTTCGTAGTAACGTACTGGACGTAAGCAGGTATAAAGATCTAATGTCTGGCGCAGTGTCACATTCAGTGAGCGCATACCACCACCCACAGGTGTGGTCAGTGGACCTTTAATTGATACAACATAATCTTTTACAACATCGATCGTTTCATCCGGCAGCCATACATCTCCACCATACAAACCATTCGCTTTTTCACCTGCGTAGATTTCCATCCACTGAATTTCACGCTGCTCACCATAGGCTTTGCTCACCGCAGCATTCACTACTTTTTGCATCACAGGAGTAACATCAGCACCAATACCATCACCTTCCACAAACGGAATGATAGGCATATCGGGTACGTTTAAGGAAAAGTCGGCATTCGTTGTAATTTTATCCCCTTTGGCAGGGACGGTAATATGCTGAAAACTCATCATATGCTCCAATTTTATAGTTCAGTAAGATTTGTAGTAGGAAGTACACCGCACTTGGGCAGTCTTATGTGGCATTGTAGCAAAAACAGTCTAGGCAATTATCGGCTTTATTAATAGAGATCGTTTGTTCTTCGGTTATATCTAATAGTAAAACTAATCGTTTATCTCATCTGATAATGCTTTAATATAAGCCCCCATTCTAAGAATTCAATAGAGAAATAACATGAGTTATCACGTTTACGGCATCGGCAACGCACTGGTTGACATGGAGTTTGAAGTCGCTGAAACCTTTTTGCAGAGCAATAATATCGAAAAAGGTTTGATGACATTAATCGATGAAACCCAACAACAACAACTCTCTGAGAACCTCACACAAGCATATGGTGTTAAAAAGCGTACAGGGGGCGGCTCTGCGGCCAACAGTACTGTCGCGGTCAGCCAGCTAGGGGGCAATGCTTTTTATGCCTGCAAGGTTGCTGCTGATGAAGGCGGTAAGTTCTACATGGATGACTTACACAAAGCAGGTGTGACCACACGTTTAGATCAAGTTAAACACCAAGGCATCACTGGTACTTGCATGGTGATGGTGACCCCTGATGCCGAGCGTACCATGAATACGTTCTTAGGTATTACCAGTGATTTTTCTGCACAAGAATTACACATGGCGGATTTAGTACAAGCGGAATATGCCTATGCTGAAGGCTACCTAGTCACCTCCGATATCTCACGTGCTGCGGTATTAGAAGCACGCAAGGTCGCTGCTGAAAATAATGTTAAATTTGCCATGACATTCTCTGACCCTGCAATGGTGACTTACTTCCGTGATGGTATTGCTGAAATACTCGGTGATGGCGTAGATATTCTTTTCAGTAATGAAGAAGAAGCCATGACCTTTACCAACAAAGACAATATTAATGATGCCATTAGTAGCCTAGAAACTCTCTGCGGTACATTAGTACTGACCTTAGGCCCTAAAGGTGCACTCATTGTAAAAGACGGTGAGCGCATTGAGATTGCACCTGTAGCAACCACTGCTGTTGATACCAATGGTGCAGGCGATATGTTTGCAGGCGCTTACCTGTATGGCATCACACACGGTTTCAGTGAGCTTCAAGCAGGTCAGTTAGCCAGCGAAGCGGCCTCTATTATTGTTTCTCGCTTTGGTACTCGCCTTGAAACAGAAGAACAACAGCATCTGATTGAAAAATACTGCTGATTTAAACGGATATTGAAATGACTCGTAAAATTCTTGTAACCAGTGCGCTTCCCTATGCTAATGGCCCGATTCATATTGGCCATATGGTTGAATATATCCAAACGGATATCTGGGCCCGCTTTCAGCGCCATCGTGGCAACCTTTGTTACTATGTGTGTGCTGATGATGCACATGGCACGCCCATTATGTTACGCGCACAACAAGAAGGTATTGAACCACAAGCATTGATTGATAAGGTTAATGCAGACCACCAAGCAGACTTTGCTGGTTTTAATGTGCAGTTTGATAACTACCACACCACTCACTCTGAAGAAAACAGAGAGTTGTCTGAAGCCATTTATTTAGCGGCAAAACAAGGCGGGCACATCGATACCCGTGTCATCAAACAGGCCTATGACCCTGAAGCGGAAATGTTCTTACCTGATCGCTTTATCAAAGGGGAATGCCCAAGTTGTGGAGCGGCTGACCAATACGGTGATAACTGTGAAGTATGTGGGGCCACCTACTCAACCACAGAAGTGAAAAATGCTTACTCCGTTGTTACAGGTGCCACCCCCATTGAAAAAGACAGCGAACATTATTTTTTCAAACTCGGCAACTTCACTGATTTCTTAAGTGAATGGCTCGCCAGCGGGTCAGTCCAAAAAGAAATCGTGAATAAGATGAACGAGTGGGTAGCCGATGGCTTAGCAGATTGGGATATCTCTCGTGATGCACCTTACTGGGGCTTTAAGATTCCTGGTACCGAAGATAAGTATTTCTATGTTTGGTTAGATGCCCCCATTGGCTACTTGGCTTCTTTCAAGAATCTGTGCGACCGTACCGGTGAAAGCTTTGATGATTATTGGGCAGAAGGCTCGGATGCTGAGGTTTACCACTTTATTGGTAAAGACATTGCCTACTTCCACACCCTATTCTGGCCCGCTCAATTAAAATCAGCCGGTTATCGCCTACCAACAGGCGTTAATTGTCATGGCTTTTTGAAAGTGAACGGCGAGAAAATGTCAAAGTCACGTGGCACATTTATTCAGGCAAAAGTGTTCTTAAATCACTTACCTGCTGAGCAATTACGTTATTACTTTGCCTCCAAGTTAAATAACTCCATTGATGATATCGACCTGAACTTGGAAGATTTTCAACGTCGTGCCAACAGTGACTTAGTTGGCAAAGTGGTGAATATTGCTTCTCGTTGTGCCGGCTTTATCAATAAGCGTTTTGATAACACCTTATCAGCAGCGCTCCCAGGCCCTGCGCTCTATGCTCAATTTACTGATGCTAGTGAGGCAATTGCTGAAAGCTACGAAACACGCCAATATAGCCGTGCTATGCGTCAAATCATGACGCTGGCAGATCTTGCAAATCAATACATTGATGACAATAAACCTTGGGTGTTGATCAAAGATGAAGCGACTCAAGGTCAGGTACAAGGTATTTGTACACAGGGCATTAATATGTTCCGCGCCCTTTTGTGCTACCTCAAACCAGTACTGCCGGAGTTAACAAAAAAATCAGAAGTATTCTTAAATGCAGGCGAATTAACATGGCACTCTGTAGATACGCCACTGTTAGATCATCAAGTGGTTAAGTTTAAGCCCTTAATGACCCGCATCGAAGAAACACAAATCGAAGCGATGCTAGAAGAAAACAAACAGGTACTAGAAGCTATGCAAGAGTCTGCAAATAAGCCAGCACTTAACGAGCACCTTATCAATGATCCAATCAAGCCAGAAATCAGCTATGAAGACTTTGATAAAGTAGATTTGCGCATCGCTCTTATTGAAAATGCCGAGGCGGTTAAAGGGGCAGATAAGTTATTGTGCCTAACACTGGACATTGGTGGTGAGAAGCGACAAGTGTTCGCAGGCATCAAGTCAGCCTATGAGCCTGAAGCTTTAATTGGTAAGTCAACCGTCATGGTGGCTAACCTTGCACCGCGTAAGATGCGTTTTGGATTATCAGAAGGCATGGTACTGGCAGCTGGCCCAGGTGGGAGTGACTTGTTCGTATTGCACCCTGATGAAGGAGCTGAGCCGGGTATGCGTGCTAAGTAATTTAAGAAGCACCTGCTGATGATTTGGTACGTTCACGAGTGAGTAACTTGTAGCGTGCCAAATCAACCTCATAACGTTCCTCAATCTTACTTCGCTCAATTAGGTTATCCGTAATCGCCTGCTGATAGATATGCAAGTTATCAAGAATATCCTCAATCTTCATCCCGACTTTGTTCTTGTCATTAGGGTTCAACATTTTTTCATGCCGATTTTCTAAGGCTTCTAACTTTTTCGAAAGCTTCTTATGGCGTGCTTTGAGGATTTTAATACTGCCATCGGTCATTTCCAGCTTACTTTCATAAACACGAATTAACTCATCTGCACTGCTAAACATAGACAATAACTGAGTGTCCCGCATTTCTTGTAAGTCTGCTGCTTGCTTTTGCTGCTTTAAACGTGCTTGGCGGGCTTTTTCGTGCTTCAACTGCTCAATTTTGATCTTTCTCACTTCAGCAGATTCCACTTTTTCTTTCGTAGTGCCATTTTTATTAAGCTTCACATGCCCTTGCTGGGCAAAGATTGGTGGGATACGATCCCCATAATGTACTTTGCCAGACTCATCCACCCAACGATATAAGCCTGAGTATGCGGGGATACTCAAAGCCAAACATAGCAGCGGTAGAAAATAACATATCTTCATTATTATTATATGTTGCTAAAGGGTCAATGCGTACTTAATGATGCAGCTTACTAAGATGATCAAAGCGCACCAGTGTCTCTCGGTACTTTTCCATCATACTTTTACGATCCAGACGATTCACAGTAATCGCCTTTTGATACTCCAACAAACTCTCTTGGGTACTCTCAATTTGCATGGCCAAGGTCACACGTGACATATCATCTTGGCTGGACTTGTGTTGCTTCTTAAGTCGTACTAATTTCTGCCCAAGACTTTCATCTCGTGCGGACAAAATCCCAATACTTTGGTCAATCAGTGATATCTTTTTACGATAAGCATCAATAATTTCTTCACGAGTTTCATACGTTGCTAGTAGCTGTTCGTCTTTGCGTTGTTGCTCCTGTTCGGCTAAACGCTCTTGACTCTTTTCCAGCTCTAACTCACGTTGCTTTTGTTCCTGTTCGTGCTTGAGGCGAAGCTCTTCTGCAGAGCTGATATGCTCTTCTTCCACGCCATTTTTTTTCAGCTCAGTATGCCCTTTTTGAGCCATCGCCGGTGGCACTTTATCTGAAAAATGCACTTTCCCATTTTCATCAACCCAACGATACAAACTGGCTTGTGCAACACAGCTAATCAACAAACAGGCAGAAGCAATAAGCTTAATTGAAGTCATGATAATGGGGCGTATAATTGTTAGTATTACTACCCATCCTATCACACAGACCATGCGAGTCATGCGCTTTCCGACGAATGCATGAGCCTCGCCGAGGCGTCATTTATGGCTACAGAATTCCAGCTCCACACCGATTATCAACCCGCAGGTGATCAACCCAGCGCCATTGCCTCACTGCTAGAAGGCTTAGATGATGGCCTGTTGCATCAAACACTATTGGGGGTGACAGGCTCAGGCAAGACCTTCACGATTGCCAATGTCATCCAGCAAACCCAGCGCCCCACTATCTTGATGGCGCACAACAAAACGCTGGCAGCTCAACTGTATGGTGAGATGAAAACCTTCTTCCCCAATAATGCTGTTGAGTACTTCGTCTCTTACTATGATTATTATCAACCAGAGGCGTATGTACCCGCATCTGGTGTGTATATTGAAAAAGATGCGTCTATTAATGATCACATTGAGCAAATGCGCTTATCTGCAACCAAAGCATTAATGGAGCGCAAAGACGTTATTATTGTTGCCACCGTCTCTGCAATCTATGGTTTGGGTGACCCTGAGTCTTACCTCAAAATGATGCTGCATCTAGATCGAGGGGAAACGGTGGATCAACGCAGCATTTTACGGCGCTTAGCAGAACTACAATATACCCGTAATGATATTGAGTTATCGCGTGGTACTTATCGTGTGCGGGGTGAAGTGATTGATATACACCCTGCTGACTCGGGTTACGAAGCGGTGCGCATTGAATTGTTTGATGATGAAGTTGAGCAACTCAGTTACTTTGACCCACTGACTGGCGAGGTTCTGCGCAAAGTACCGCGCCTTACCATTTACCCAAAAACCCATTATGTCACCCCTCGCGAAAAGCTGCTGGAAGCTGTAGAGAAAATCAAGGACGAGCTACGCGCTCGTTTACAGGTGCTTCGAGACCAAGCGCGTTTAGTTGAGGCACAACGTCTACAAGAGCGCACCCTTTATGATATTGAAATGATTATGGAGGTTGGCTATTGTTCAGGCATTGAGAACTACTCACGTTACTTATCCGGACGCCCAGAAGGCGCTCCACCACCCTGCCTGTTTGACTATCTTCCCCCTAGCGCATTGGTCGTGATCGATGAGTCTCATGTCACCGTACCGCAAATTGGTGCCATGTATAAAGGCGACAGGTCGCGGAAAAACAACCTTGTTGACTATGGGTTCCGCCTACCCTCAGCGCTGGATAATCGCCCACTTCGCTTTGAGGAGTTTGAACGCCTTATTCCGCAAGCCATTCACGTCTCGGCAACGCCCGGTAATTATGAGGCTGAGCATAGCGATAATGTCGCTGAGCAAGTCGTCCGTCCAACAGGCTTACTTGACCCCACCGTGGAGATTCGTCCTGTCGCTGCACAAGTCGATGATGTCATGTCAGAGATCACACTACGCGCAGCTAAAGATGAGCGAGTACTGATTACCACACTGACGAAACGTATGGCCGAGGATTTAACCGACTACCTTTTAGAGCACGATATCCGCGTACGCTATTTACACTCAGATATTGACACAGTGGAACGCGTAGAAATTATTCGTGACCTGCGTTTAGGAGAGTTTGATGTACTGGTAGGGATTAACCTATTGCGAGAAGGTTTAGACATGCCGGAAGTTAGCCTAGTCGCCATTTTAGATGCTGATAAAGAAGGCTTTTTACGCTCTGAGCGATCACTGATTCAAACTATTGGACGAGCCGCTCGAAATGCCGAAGGTAAAGCCATTTTATATGCAGACCGTGTCACCAAAGCCATGCAGGCTGCCATTGATGAAACTGAGAGACGACGCACCAAGCAGATTGCACATAACCAAGTACATCATATTACCCCCCAAACCATTCGCAAACGTGTTGCAGATATTATGGAAGGAGCCTATAGCCAAGGCCGACAACAAAAGCGCCAAGATAGCTCGAAGAAAGTGGCCGAGCCAGCACCTCATTACTCATCGCTTAGCCCTGACAAAGCCATCAAGCTTATTGCTAAACTTGAGAAAAAAATGCTGGAGCATGCCAAGAATTTGGAGTTTGAAGAAGCCGCCAAAACCCGTGATGAGATCACCCAATTACGTGAACAACTTTTGTAAAGCACACGATTAATGGTCAATCCGTTTATCCTGCCCTTATTTACAATCAATAAGGGCATTCCCTATGATTAAGTTTCTGGCATCGACCAGAGCTGGTAATAAAAAATAAAGAAAACAATAAGAATAACCCCCTACAATTTGGACCCCCGACCATGAAAACAATAACTAAAATTGGTTTAGCTGCTTTATTCCCTTTGATCACTGCCACACCAGTACAGGCAGGATTTATTGAAAACGCGAGCACGAGTGGTGGTGATTTTTTTGAGGACGTCTTTTTTGGTGGTGCATTTGGGCAATCAGAAGCCGATGGCTTTTGTAATAATGCAACCAACTGCAATGGCGAAGATACCTCTTGGAAAGTCTATGGCGGCTACAAAATCAACCATATAGTAGATGCTGAAGTCAGTTACCAAAACATCGGTGACATTAGCCGCACCACTGCCGCAGGCACTGAAGTCTCTGAAATATCAGCCCTCAGTGCACATGCAGTAGGCAAATATAGAATCAATCAAACCGTAGAAGCACTGGGTAAGATTGGTGTCTCTAGCTGGAATAGTGACAATAAAGACGGTGACGAAAGCGGCGTCGGATTAAGCTATGGCTTTGGTGCTAAGGTAGACATGAATGAGAGTATGAAAATTCGTGCTGAGTGGGAAACCATTAGCGGTGTAGAAACATCAGCTAACACTGAAAGCGACATTACCACCATGAGTTTAGGTATTGAGCTACAGACGCTTTAGGCAACGCTACTTAAGATGATAAAGGCAGCCACTGGGTTGCCTTTTTTGTTTTCGACGATGCAATAATATGCCATTTCTAGTACATTAGCCGTTTTTTACCATTGCTAGGCATTATCATGGCACGCCAACACGACTGCATCGCTCCTTCTATTTTATCTGCTGATTTTGCTCGACTAGGAGAGGAAGTGGATAACGTTCTTCGCTCTGGCGCAGACATCGTTCACTTTGATGTGATGGACAATCATTATGTCCCTAACCTGACCATTGGTCCTCTGGTTTGTGAAGCCTTACGCAAGCACGGCGTCACTGCTGAAATTGACGTTCATTTGATGGTAAAGCCCGTTGACCGCATTATTCCTGACTTTGCAAAGGCAGGCGCTAGCTACATTACCTTTCACCCAGAAAGCTCTGAACACGTCGACCGCAGTTTACAGCTCATTCGCAGCTTAGGCTGTAAATCAGGCTTAGTCTTTAACCCCGCAACCTCCTTAGATGTTCTAGACTATGTAATGGATAAAGTGGATATGATTTTATTAATGTCCGTAAACCCTGGCTTTGGTGGTCAGCAGTTTATCCCCGGCACTTTAGAAAAATTAAAGCAAGCGCGCAAACGCATTGATGATTCAGGCCTCGATATTCGCTTGGAAATCGATGGCGGGGTGAAGGTAGATAATATTGCTGAAATTAAAGCAGCAGGTGCTGACACCTTTGTCGCAGGCTCAGCGATTTTTGGTGCAGCCAATGAAAATGATCCTAATCACTATGACACAATCTGCCAGCAATTTAGACAACAACTCGCCTCTGTATAAGGCCCTTTTTTGAACGTGACATCATTGACGGGACAAGTTAGACTCATGATCAATCTATTGAAATCTCGGACTATGCAATTAAATCTGTACAAACATTGGCGATGGTGAAGCTCCCTTAAACCGGCTCTGTTCACCCCATCCCCTATTGTTTTTACAGGTTAATACTCATGTTAAGAGAAAATTTCGACGCTTGCATCGCGCAAGGCTACCAGCGTGTTCCACTCGTCCGCGAAGTGCTGGCAGATTTAGATACCCCACTGAGCACCTATCTCAAACTAGCTGACGGCACCTATAGCTATTTATTTGAGTCCGTTCAAGGCGGTGAAAAATGGGGGCGTTACTCCATTATCGGCCTTCCTGCCAAAGAAACCATCCATGTACGTGGCTATCACATTGAAATTCGCATTGATGACCAAGTCACTGAGCAGTTCACAGTTGATGACCCTCTAGCATGGATTGAAGCCAAGCAAACCGAGCACAAGATCCCTGAGATCCCAGAGCTACCTCGCTTTACTGGTGGCTTAGTGGGTTACTTTGGTTATGAAACCATTGCCTACATTGAACCCAAACTGGCTGAGCTAAAAAAATCAGACCCTATCGATACCCCCGATATTTTATTGATGGTATCCGATGAGGTGGTAGTCTTTGATAACCTAAGTGGCAAGCTCTACTTGATTGTTCACGCTGATGCTGATGGTTATGAGCAAGCACAAGCCCGCTTACACGCCTTACATGCACAACTTCGAGAGCCGTTGCGTTACCCTTTGCATGAGGCTGGCAAACAAGCCCCTATTTTAGAGTCTGACTTTGTTTCCTCTTTTCCAGAAGAGGATTTTAAAGGTGCTGTGAGCAAAGCCCGTGAATATATTTGTGATGGCGACATTATGCAGGTGGTACTGTCACAACGCCTAAGCATCCCCTTCAAGGCTCCTTCACTGGATTTATACCGAACATTACGTAGCCTCAACCCTTCACCGTATATGTATTTTTTACAGCTAGGTGACTTTCAAATTGTCGGCTCCTCTCCTGAAATCTTAGTAAGACTAGAAGATGAAGAAGTGACCGTGCGCCCTATTGCTGGGACGCGTAAACGTGGGATTGATGCTGCACAAGACCTAGCGCTAGAACAAGAACTCCTTGCTGACCCAAAAGAGCTTGCTGAGCATCTCATGTTAATTGACTTAGGTCGCAATGATGCAGGCAGGGTCAGTGAAGTTGGTAGTGTTGAGCTGACTGAAAAAATGTGTGTTGAGCGTTACTCTCATGTGATGCACATTGTGTCCAATGTCTGTGGGCGCTTAAAACCAAATATGAGCGCAATGGATGTCTTACGTGCTACCTTCCCTGCTGGTACAGTAAGTGGCGCACCCAAAATTCGTGCGATGGAAATTATTGCCGAGCTAGAGCCAGTTAAACGGGGCATTTACTCAGGTGCTGTGGGTTACCTCTCTTGGCACGGCAATATGGATACAGCTATTGCCATTCGCACCGCAGTCATCAAGGATCAAACCTTGCATATTCAAGCAGGTGCGGGCGTGGTTTATGACTCTGTTCCACAATCAGAGTGGGATGAAACCATGAATAAAGCACGCGCCATCGTCAGCGCGGTTGCCGAAGTGAATAATGGCCTTGATACACTGGATAAACCCCATTAAGGCAATTCACGCAATGCATACGTATTTTTCTTAGCAGACAAGCATATATTGAGAATCAAGAGGCTAGAATCAACATGGTACTCATGATCGATGAATATCATGTTCAGTCCTCTATTCTCCGCTTTGTTGTATGTAGTAGGTGGCCAAGTTAATACTATGCTGGCGGTACAGCGCTTCCACCTTCAGACCCGCATCCGCTTCTTTAAGAATCGCAATAATCTGTGTTTCTGTAAATTGTGACTTTTTCATTCAGGCGTAAACATCAGGACTGAGGAAGCTAACAACTCACTATTACAAAAGCCCGATCAAGTGGTTCTGATTGGGCTTGGGATAGGTTGAATATGAATGGAAATTCGACTCACTCATAATCGAAAACAGTCCGAAAAAATGCAAAAACCTGACTAAAATCTAACGCCCACATCAGCCTCAGTGCATACAG
>Ga0193958_1000225_pt1 | contig 23809 bp, 16 predicted proteins | sample FB_1_MG_FD_140320 | JGI IMG/M metagenome (GOLD analysis project Ga0193958, IMG submission 140320) | Microbial mat bacterial communities from the Broadkill River, Lewes, Delaware, United States - FB_1_MG | ecosystem: Environmental > Aquatic > Freshwater > River > Microbial mats | place: USA... | reverse complement strand
TATCCAAAAGGTGTTTTACACTCTCATAGATCATTAGTAGGTAGAACTCCTGCAACTGAATTCTGGTTTGATTTTAAAGAGAATGATAGAATCATGCACTCTGGTAAATTTAACTGGACTTATGTATTAGGTTCTGCATTAATGGACCCTTTATATAATGGTCATACTGTTATTGCTTATGAAGGCTCAAATGATGCATCAACTTGGATTGATTTAATTAAAAAACACCAATGTACTATATTTATTGGAGTTCCAACTATTTATAGACAAATTATTCAAAAAACTGATTCTTCATTAAAAGATTGTCCATCATTAAGATATTGTATGTCTGCTGGTGAGCATTTATCTGATGAAATGTTAGGTTTATGGAGAGATAGATTTGAGCAAGATATTTATGAAGCAATCGGAATGAGCGAGTGTTCATACTATATTTCTCACTCAAAAAATAATCCAATTAGACCAGGAAGTGCAGGATTCGTACAGCCAGGACATACGGTAAAACTACTTGACCCAGATACTTTAGAAGAAGTAGAAGATGGTGAAGAAGGTATGATTTGTATTGGTGAAGATGATCCAGGATTATTCTTAGAGTATTGGCAATTAGAAGAAGAAACTGCAAAATCAAGACATGATGGATATTTCTTCACAGGTGATTATGCTAAAAAAGATGAAGATGGATATATTTGGTTTATTGGTAGAAAAGATGATATTATCAATACATTCGGATTTAGAGTATCTCCACATGAAATTGAAAGAGTTGTAAAAACTCATGATGCAGTTGCAGATTGTGTTGCATTTGGTTTAGATATTGGTAAGGACAAAACTCTTGTTGCTATTGCTGTTATTGGACATGAAGAATTAAGTGAAGAGAAACAAGCAGAAATTTTAGCTTTTGCTCAAGCAAATCTTGCAAAATACAAAGCACCTAAAGAAATCTTTGGAATGCTTGATTACCCAAGAACAAAAAATGGAAAAGTTTTAAGAAAACAATTAGTAAAACAATTACATGAACAATATCATGCAATTGAAACAGGAACTGCAATTGTTGAATATAAAGCTAGACGTTCAATGTTATTCGTGCCTGCATATAATAAGCATAATGTACAAAAAGCAAAAACAGTACTTGCAGATACTGTAATTTTTGACCTTGAAGCAATTTTACAAGAACAAAGAGAAACTGCAAGAAATATAATTGCAGAAGTTTATAAAGAAGATGGAGCTAAATTTGGTGAATCAGAAAGAGTTCTAAGAATTAATAACTTAGGAAGTGAAGATGCATCAAAAGATTTAGCATTAGCTAAAGAGATTGAATTAGATGGTTTATTATTCTCTAAAATTCAATCAAAAGAAGATGTATTAGAAGCTGTAAGATTGACTGAAGAAGTAAATCCTGAATTATCTTTAATGATTATGATTGAAACTCCTTTAGCTGTTTTAAATATTCAAGAAATTTGTGCTGCATCTCCTAAAGTTGAAGTTGTAGTTGTTGGTTCTAATAAATTAGCTAACAGATTACAAATTGATATTAAAAAAGGTTCAAAAGCGATGTTTAACTACTTATCGCAAATTGCATTAGCTTCAAAAGCTTATGGTAAAACTGTAATTGATGGACCACACTTTGATGTTAAAGATGAGTTTGCTTGTGAAGATTCAACTAAAGATGCATTCAACTTAGGATTTGATGGTAAATCATTAATTCACCCTGTACAAATTGAATATATCAATGATATCTTTACGCCAAAACAAGCAGAAGTTGAAGATTATGAAAAAATGATAGCTTCATACGAAGAGGCAGCTAAAGAAGGTAAAGAAGTAATCTTACATAATGATAAATTAGTAGATTCTTCAAAAATTAAATGGGCTAAAAAAATGATCACATTATATGAAACATATAAATCATTAGGTCAAAACCTATTTAATAAATAAGGAGTTAAATTTGTCAAAGATAAATATGGGTAATTTTTTTGAAGATTTTTCAATTGGTCAAAAAATAGTTCATCCACTTCCTAGAACAATAAGTGATGGTGATGTATCTTTATACATCGCTTTCACTGGTTCTAGATTTGCACTGCACTCTTCTGATACAGTAGCAATTGAGATAGGATATGATAAAAAACCAATTGATGATATGTTAATGTTTCACTTAACATTTGGTAAATCAGTTCAAGATGTATCATTAAATGCAATTGCAAACTTAGGATATGCAGAAATGTCTTTCCCTAATCCTGTTTTTGTAGGAGATACAGTTTCTATGACTTCTACAGTTATTGGATTAAAAGAGAATTCAAATGGAAAAAGTGGAGTTGTATATGTTCACTCTATTGGTGTAAACCAAAATGGAGATGAAGTACTTAACTTCAAAAGATGGGTAATGGTTCATAAGAAAGATAAGGAAACTACAAGTGGTATAAATGAAGTTCCTACTTTTTCAAAAACTACACCTATTGCAGATATTATTAATATTCCAACAATTAAAACTGTAGATACTGATTCAACTGGTGGAAAATATTTCTTTGAAGATTATGTATCTGGGGAGAGATTAAATCATCCAGAAGGTATTACTATTGATAATAGTGACCATACGTTAGCAACAAAATTATATCAAAACAATGCAAAAGTACATTTCAATGACCATATGATGAAAAATACACCAATGGGTCAAAGACTTATGTATGGTGGGATCATTATTTCAATGGCAAGAGCTATTTCTTTTAATGGTTTACAAAATGCACAATGGGTATACGCTATTAATAGTGGAGCTCATGCAAACCCAACATATGCAGGTGATACTGTTTATGCATATACTGAAGTTATTGAAACAATCGAAGTAGGAAGAGATGATATTGGATTATTAAGATTAAGAACAATTGCTCTTAAAAATCAAACTCCAAAAGAGATTGAAAATCCAAAAGGTGAAGATGGTAAATATTTACCAAATGTTGTTCTTGATTTGGATTACACAGTTGTAATTCCAAAGAAAAAAACTGAAAAAAAATAATACAAAAAAATTAAATTTAAAATAAAGGAAATAATATGACACACCCTAATGAAGCACTATTTGGTTCTGGAGACAACTTACCAATCATCCCATCTTGTGAGCACTTTGCAGGTAGCGAAAAGCTAATCTTAAAAGGTTTTGAGATGCAAAAAAAATTAGGACCTGTTTTTGATATTACTTGTGACTGTGAAGATGGAGCTGAAACTGGTAAAGAGGTTGCACATGCTGAAATGATAGTAAGAGTTATTAATTCTGATGCAAATCCTTATGCAATGGCTGGAACAAGAATTCATGATTTTGATCATCCAGATTGGAGACAAGATATTGATATTCTAGTACCTGGTGCTGGTGAAAAATTAGCATATATTACAATTCCAAAATCAACTTCATATGAAGATGCTAAAACTCAAGTTGAATATATTCAAAAAGTAGCTAAAGAAGCTGGTATTTCAAGAGAAATTCCAATTCACGTTTTAATCGAAACTCATGGTGCTTTAATGGATGTTGAAAAAACTGCGACATTACCATGGGTACAAGTACTTGACTTTGGATTAATGGACTTTGTTTCTGGATACCAAGGTGCAATTCCTGCTTCAAATATGAGAAGCCCTGGTCAATTTGATCATAGATTAATTGGTGCTGCTAAAGCTAAAGTTGTTCAAGCAGCTTTACAAAACCATATTATTCCTTGTCACAATGTTACACTTGACTTAAAAAACCCTTACCAAACTTATAAAGATGCTGAAAGAGCAAGAAATGAGTTCGGATTCTTAAGAATGTGGTCTATTTATCCAACTCAAGTACAAGCTATCGTTGATGCAATGAAACCTGACTTTACAGAATTAGAAGCTGCACAAAATATTTTAATTGCTGCTCAAGATGCTGAGTGGGGACCAATTCAATATGATGGTGAGTTACACGATAGAGCAACTTATAGATATTTCTGGGAATTAGTACAAAGAGCAAAATTCTCTGGAACTAAATTACAAGATATCGTTGAAGAAAGATTCTTCGCTTAATAAAATTTAGGTAAGAAGAGAATTTTTCTTACCTAAAATAATTCAAAAACTTATTAACCCTTTTCTTAAATAATTAAAGTTTTCTTTTAATTTCAATGAACCATATAAAAGTTATTTTTTTCATGTATAATATAATATATATTCAAAATGGAGAATACCATGAAAAAAGAATCAAACTTTGGTAATAAATTATTATTTCAAGTATTAAGTGTAACTGTCCTAATATTTGGATTAACAATGTTTTTTGTTACAAAATATTCTTACGATACAGCACAAAATGATGCAAAAGCTTATGTAAATGAAATGGCTGGTAAATACGCAGCGCAAATTCAAAATGCAATGAATCAATCAATTGTTGTTTCACGAGCTTTAAGTTCAAAATTTGAAGAAGCATTAAATAGTGATGTAAAATTAGATGAAAAAGAAGTGATAAATTACTTTAAATCTATTTTACAAGATAATAAAGATATCGTTGGAGTTTGGTTTAAAAATAAACCTAAAGAACTATTTTTTAAAGAGAATAATAATAGTAAAGAGCAAAATGGCTATGATAAAACAGGTCAATTTAATCCCTATGTAATTAGGTCAAATGGAGATTTAATAGTACAAGCTGGTTCTCCGTATAGTGAAGAAGTAGAATGGATTTCTGGGCCAATGAATGCTGGAAAAGACTACATAACAAAACCTTATTTATTTCCTGTAGATGGGGTAAATGTTCTTATGACTACGATTGCCATACCATTGTATTATAAAGAAAAATTTATTGGCTCAATAGGAGTTGATATTACATTAGATACATTTTCAAAAATGGCTTCCTCAATTAAAATTTATAAAAGTGGTTATTCCTTTATAGTAGATAGTTTTGGAATGATTTTAGGACATCCCACAAAAAATCTTTTAGGAAAAGATTTATTAGCAGTTGTAAAAAATGATGATGATTATATAAAAATGTTAGAAAATTCTAAAAAAAGTGAAGATCATATCTTTTTTAAAAAATCTTTTAAAGATGGATTAGAATCGTTATACTACTCAAAATCTTTTGAAATTTTAGGTACGGGGAAAAATTGGACATTTGTTATAAGTGCACCAACAAAAGAATATCTATCAAATGCCATTTTTATTAGAAACTTTTCAATAATAGCAACTATTTTTGGTTTATTAATTATTGCTGTTGTAATTTATTTTTCAATTAGAAAACTAAACCAAAATCTAAATTTTATTTCTTTAGGATTAGAAGACTTCTTTAAGTATTTAAATAAAGAGTCTATAGAAACTAAAGGAATTACTATAAATACTAAAGATGAATTTGGAGTAATAGCTAATAGTATTAATCAAAATATTACAAAAATAAAAAAATCTATTGATGAAGATAATTTATTAATAGATGAAGTAAAAACAATAGTAAATACAGTAGGGAAAGGTCAATTAAATCAAAGAATAGCAAGTACATCTTCTTCTGAATCATTAAATGAGTTAAAAAATCTTTTAAATGATATGTTAAATAAATTAGAAGATTTAGTGGGGAAAGATTTAAACAATATAAGTAAGGTTTTATCTCAATATTCACAAAGAGACTTTACTGCAAAATTAGATAGTAAAACATCTGGAAAAATTGGTAATGAAATTATTAGTATGAATGAAATGATTTCAAGTATGTTAAAAGACAATCAACAAGATGGATTTTCCTTACAAAATAGTTCTGAAGAATTAACATCAAATGTAAAAACTTTAAGTCATAATGCAACATCACAAGCTGCTTCTCTTGAAGAAACTGCTGCCTCAATTGATGAAATTACAGCAAATATAGAACAAACTAGTTCAAAAGCTCAAGAAATGTTAACTATTTCTAATGAAACAAAACAATCTGCAAATGAAGGTAAAAATTTAGCAAATAATACAGTAAGTGCCATGGAAGAGATAAATGTAACTGTAATAAATATTAATGAAGCTATTTCAGTAATTGATCAAATTGCATTCCAAACAAATATATTATCATTAAATGCAGCAGTTGAAGCAGCAACTGCTGGAGAAGCTGGGCGTGGATTTGCAGTAGTTGCTGCGGAAGTAAGAAACCTTGCATCACGTTCAGCAGAAGCGGCAAAAGAGATAAAAGATTTAGTTGAAAGTGCAACCTCTAAAGCAAATAATGGTAAAAATATTAGTAGTAAAATGATTGAAGGTTTTAATCAACTTGAAGAAAAAGTATTACAAACAAGTAACCTAATAAATGATGTTACTAATGCAGCCAAAGAGCAAACAATTGGAATGAATCAAATTGCAGATGCAGTGGGACAATTAGATAAATTTACACAAGAAAATGCTTTAATTGCTGATAAAACAAATGATATTGCACAAAAAACATATAATCTTGCTGTTGAAATTGTTAAAAATGTTGATAAAAACCAATTTGATGAGAAAAATACAAAATAAAGGAATAAAGATGATATTTAGGAGAGTTTTTATTTTTTTGGTGTGAAAAGATAACACTTTTATAAAATAAAACTTATTTATTTAATAAAAAAAGAATTCTTTCATTAGGGCATTGGTATAATAATAAAATTTCGAAGCAAAAAGGAAAACAATGAGCGTAATAAAAGAACAAGATATCATAGATAGTATTGCAGATGCATGTCAATATATTTCATATTTTCACCCAGAAGATTTTGTAACAGCTATGGTTGAAGCTTATGAAAATGAAAAATCAGAAGCTGCTAAAAATGCATTAGGGCAAATTTTAATTAACTCTAAAATGTGTGCATTAGGACATAGACCTTTATGTCAAGATACAGGTAGTGTTAATATTTTTGTTAGAGTTGGTTTAAATGCTAAGTTAGAATTAACAAGAGAATTAACTGATGTATTAAATGCTGGAGTTGCTAAAGGTTATACAGATCCTGATAATACTTTAAGATACTCTGTTGTTTCAGATCCTGCAGGTAAGAGAACAAATACAAAAGATAATACACCAGCTGTTATTCATGTAACAGTTGATAATTCTGATGAATTAGATATCACAGTTGCAGCAAAAGGTGGAGGAAGTGAGAATAAATCTAAATTTGCAGTATTAAATCCATCAGATTCAATCTATGACTGGGTTATGGCAAATGTTAGAGAAATGGGTGCTGGTTGGTGTCCTCCTGGAATTTTAGGTATTGGAATTGGTGGAAATCCAGAAAAATCAATGCTTCTTGCAAAAGAGTCTTTAATGGGTCATGTTGATATTCATGAACTTCAAGCAAGAGGTCCTCAAAATGCATTAGAAGAGTTAAGATTAAAACTTTATACTGATATTAATAAAATTGGAATTGGAGCACAAGGTCTTGGTGGTTTAACAACTGTTGTTGATGTTAAAATTTTAGATTACCCATGTCACGCAGCTTCATTACCAGTTGCAATGATTCCAAACTGTGCAGCTACTAGACATATTCACTTTAAATTAAAAGCTGGAGAAGGTGTTGCTAAATTTAAAAAACCAGATTTAGATTTATGGCCAGATATTGAATTACCAATAGATAGTATTAAAAAAGTTAATATTGCAGATTTAACAAAAGAAAATTTATCTCAATTTAAATCAGGTGATACATTATTGTTAACTGGAAAAATTCTAACAGCAAGAGATGCTGCTCATAAAAAAATTGTTGAGTACAAAAATGCAGGTAAACCACTTCCAAATGGAGTTGACTTAAAAGATAGATTCATTTATTATGTAGGTCCTGTTGATCCAGTAAGAGATGAAAAAGTAGGACCAGCAGGTCCAACAACATCTACAAGAATGGATAAATTCACTAAAGACATGATGGAAATTGGAATCATGGGAATGATTGGTAAGGCGGAAAGAAAGCAACCAACAATTGATTTAATTAAAGAATACAAATCTATGTACTTAATTGCAACAGGAGGTGCTGCATATTTAATTTCTCAATCAATTAAAGATGCTAAAGTTCTTGCATTTGAAGAAATGGGAATGGAAGCTATTTATGAGTTTGATGTAGTTGATATGCCTGTTACTGTTGCAGTTGATACTGAAGGTACTTCTATTCATACTACGGGTCCTGCTAAATGGAGAACTATTTAATTTAACTAAATTACAAGAGGCTTTGCCTTTTGTAATTACTCTTTCCAACTTAAAGTTACGTTCTTACCTAAAATAATTCTTATATCATTAAACTAAATTCAATTTTTGACTTAAAGAAGATACAATATGCGCTATGCTTTCGCAATTTAATATAAAATAAAATAGGAAATATGATGTTATTAGAAGATTTAAAAGATTATTTAGGCTTTGCAGTAGCTGGAAACTTTGCAAACCACTTAGGGGAAGCAGGTGAAGCTGATGAATTTTCTGTAATCAAAACTGAAGCAAAAGATGCACCAAAAGGTATGTTTCCTTTCTATATAAAAAATCATAATAGTTTTTTAGGAACATATCCAATTTGTGATGAAATAATATTAACTCATGGTAGAGAAAATGATAACTTACAAGTTGAAGCTGAAGTTGCTTTAATTTGTGATTTTGTATATGAAGATGGAAAAGTAAAAGATATTATTCCTAAATATTTTTCAGCATTTAATGACTGCTCAATTAGAATTCAAGATGGAAATAAATTAAGTACAAAAAAGAACTGGGGAGAGAATACGAAAGGTATTTCTCAAGATATTATAGAAATAGATAATTTCACAGAAAAAGGTATTTTAAATAAATATCATATTACATCTTTTATAAAAAGAAATGGAATAGTACATGACTATGGAACTACAAGTGCAGTTAAATCATATAGTTATTTTTTTGGTCAATTAAAAGACTGGATGATAGAAAAATTAAATACACAAGAAGATTGTGGTCCACTTGAAGAGTTAACACAATTTTTAAAAGATGAAGCACCAAAAGCAAAAGGTATTTTAATAGCAGCAGGTGCTACAGCATATACAGATTTTGGTAAGAAAAACTTCTTAAAAAAAGGTGATGAAATTTTTGTTTATGTTTATAATGCACATGCACATAGTTATAACGATATTATGAATGATATGTGTGGCATGGACACTTTCTTAGGTGAATGTTCTAAACTTCATCAATTTGTTCAATAATTATTATAAAGGTTTATACCTTTATAATAAAATATTCCCAAATTTTCTCTTCTATTTTATCTGAAAATAAACTTAATAAATTTTTAAGCTAATATAAGGTTCTTTTAAATATAATCTCAAAAATTATCAAGGAGAATTAATGTTAAAAGAGTTTAAAGAATTTCTTATTAAAGGAAATATGGTAGATATGGCAGTAGGTTTTATTTTTGGAGCAGCTTTTGCTACTTTAATCAAATCACTTGTTGCAAATGTGATTATGCCACCAGTTGGTATGTTACTTGGGAATGTAGACTTCTCTCAATTATTTATCGCATTAGATGGTAAAGTTTATGAAACTATGGCTAAATTAGATGAAGCAGGAGCACCAGCAATTAAAATTGGGGTATTCTTAAACGATACAATTTCATTTGTAATCTTAGGTTTCGTAATGTTTATGTTTATAAAATCATATAATAAAATGCAGAAAAAAGAAGAAGAAGTTCCAGCAGAACCAACTACAAAAGTTTGTAGTGAATGTGCAATGGAAATTCCAATTGCAGCTAAAAAATGTGGTCACTGTGGAAATACAGCTGTTTAATAATTAAAAGGCAAAAGCCTTTTAATTATAAATCTACTAAAGCTTTAAAAGTAGCTCCACATCTTCCAATATTTTCAACATTTACATGAGATCTTTCATCTAATCTTCCATCTTCTAAATACTGATATTTTATTTCTAATATGACAGGAGTTGTAGGTCCAGGAACATTAACTGTATCCCAATACTCACATAATAATGCACTTTGAGATGAAGCAATCATAGGAGGAAAATTTTCCATAACTTCATTTACATCAATTTGAAATTTTTCAATTTCACTTTCATCTTTTCCTAATGGTATTGCACATTTTTGTACAAGATGAGCATTATCTTTATTTGCAAAACAAATTGTTGCTTTTTTATTTTTTAGAATATTTGCCAATGAATCTTTTGGGATTCCAGCTTCTTTTTCTCCAATTGCAACTATTACTAATGCTGGGTTTGTTGAAATTGGAATAAAATATGAAAATGGAGCAGCATTTAATATACCATTATCTTCTGTTACAATCCAAGCAATTGGTCTAGGTATTACAGTATCTGACATAATTTTATATCTGTTCAAATCGTTTATATCTTTATAGTCTAAAATCATTAATAACCTTTGTTTTTTTATAGTAAGAATATAATAAATTATAACTAAATATCTTTAGCGAATTAGAAATTAATTTAGATTTTTTAGTTTAAATAAATGAGTGTTTCTAAAAGTTAAATAAGAGGAAGCAAAATCTTAAAGCAAGCACCATAATATATGTTTTCATCAAAAACAAACTCTTCATTTTTGATGCTTAAATTACCCTTCATATTCTTTTCAATAATTTGTTTTGTCATATATAAACCAATTCCTGTTCCAGTTGATTTATCTTTTGTAGTAAAATATGGCTCAAAGATTTTTTCTTTAATATTATCTGGTATTCCACCTCCACTATCTTTGATAACAATATTTGCGTAAATATCATCTTTAAATATATCAATAACAATTACTCTGTTATTCTCTTTTTTACTTAATAAAGCATCTTTTGCATTTGTTAAAATATTTAATATAGCTTGAACAAGTTCATTTTTAATACCTCTAATTTCAACACTGTTGAAATTTCTAATAACATTTATGTAATATTTCTGGATTGAAGGGCTAATTAAATTTAAATCTTTTTCAACAATATCAATTAAATCAAATTTTTCAATATTTTTATTTTCCATTAAAAAATTTCTAAAATCATCTATGGTATCAGATAGATGTTGAGTTGTGTCAACTATTTTATTAAAATCATTTTTTAAATCATCTTTATCAAAAATATCAAATTGTAATTTAACTGAGTTTCCACTAGCAATTGTAGAAATAGTACTTAACGGTTGTCTCCATTGATGAGCAATATTACCTATCATTTCACCCATAACAGCCATTTTTGATTGGTCGTAAAGTAATTGATCTTTTTGTCTATTTTTATGTAGTTCATCTTTAAATCTATCTGTTAATTTACTATTTAGATTTTCAAGCTGTTTTGTTTTTTCTTCAACTTTTGATTCAAGAGTTGAATTTAGATTCTTTAATGCATTTTTTTGTCTTTCAATATTTCTTTTATAATTTTTAAAAATCCTATTTATGAAATTTGAAATAAAATATGAAATTATACTTGCAATAAGAATAAATATTAAAGAAGCTTTTATTGAATCATTTATACTATCATTTCTTTGTGCTTCTTTAATTCCGATTATATTAGTAATATTGCTATTTATATCATCAACTTTTACACAAACAGAAACTAACCAATCCCAATCAGGAACATAATTGAAAATATATAATTGATAATTGTCAAAATCAACTTTTTTCCAGTAATAATAATATTTTACTTTATTCAATTCTAATTTTGATAAATGAAAAAAATCTTTTAAAGATGAAAATAATTCTTTATCATCAATTAAAGTTAATAAATTTTTTCTAATCAACTCTTTTTTTCTTGAATGCTCAATAATATCTAAGTCATAGTTTAGTGTAAAAATATCTCCATCATCTTGTATTTTCATTAAGTCAAATCTGTTCAAAACTTCATCTTTAGTTTTTTCAGAAAATTCACTAATTGATTCTGTATATCCTAAAATTATATTTTCTAATTCAAACTTTTTAATATAACTTACTTTTGAAACTTGAATTTTTCTATTATCTTTTAAAATTTCATCTTGATAAAAAATAAGCCCTTCATTTCTAACTTTAATTAAATCATTTATTTTATTAGTAAAATCTCTTCCACTTTTATTATCTTTTAAAATGTTTGAATCATTATATGCATAAATAAAATATGAACCTTTATTATCTGATTCCATTTTACCTAAAGAGGACAATAAATTAATTTGTATTGCTATGTTTGATTCAATACCAATTTTATTGTTATAAAGTTTTGTAAGCATATCATCGGCAAATTCAACTCTCGATTTTACTTTATCCTTCAAAATATTTAAAGAGCTAGCTTTTTTAAAAACTATATATGAATTTATTGATTCTAATACAGTATTTAAGCGCTGTTTTTCTTCCTCTAAAAATGTTTCTCTTAATTTTGAGGAATCAGCCTTAAACTTGTTATCTGCTTGATTAATATGAATTAAGGTAACAAAAGATGCAGTTAAAATAATAAATATAATAGGAACTGCTAATATTAATTTTGGTAGATTTTGTTCTTTGAACATTTAGATTTTAAATTCTTCCTCAATTTTTTTAGCTTCAATATCACCTTTAATTGTAAGAATACTTTCAGTTAAAAATTGCTCTTTTTTTAATTCTTTTAAAAGTTTTTTTCCCTCTTTTAAAGAAAATAAATTTGTATTCTCTAACTTTATTAAAATATCATTTAGAGATTCATTCTCTTCTTTTTTTAATATTGCCAGCAATAAAACTTTTTTGTTTATATCCATTTTAAAATCCTTGTATAGTAAAAAGCAAAAATGATAAATCCTACTCCTAAAAGTATAGTAATTATATCAAGTGAAGTTAAAGTTGTCATTAATCCAATAAATAAAGTAGTAATTATGCATGAAATCATAAAAAACATATCATTATAAGATATAACTCTTCCAATATATTTTTCTTCGCATTTATCTTGTAATAAGGCATAAGTAAAAGACCACAATGTCGTAGTACTTATCCCCACTACAAACAATGCAATAAGTGATAAATAAAATTCATCTTGCATTAAGCCCCAAAATATTACGGAAAAACCTTGAAAAGCCAATAAATAATGAAGGTTATGTTTAGTAACATATTTAGATATTAGCATAGGACCAATCATCAATGCAACTGCACGTACTGCATTTGATATACCAATAGCAAGAGGAACTGAAATAACATATTTATACTCATTTTTTGCAAGCAAAGTAATCAGTGCATCAAAAGAAGTTAAACCAACACAAGAGTGTAAAACTATAAGATGCATTATGATTTTATTGTTTTTAATGTATATAAACCCATCTTTTATAAGAGCAAAAATTTTATCACTTGTCTCACTAGCTTTTACAACAAAATCTATTTTTATAAAAACTATTAATGCAATGAGAAAAAAGATTGCATCAATTATAAATGCAATCTTTACTCCAAAAGAGTTTACAATCAAACCACTCATAGCCATTCCTGCAGCATATGTGAATGACCAAATAATTGAGTGTATTTCATTTGCCTTTTGTAAAGGTACACCTCTTAAAAGCTTTGCTAATAGTGACATTTCAGTTGAGAAAAACATAGAAGCAGCACTCATTCTAATAAAAATAAATATCATTAAAAGCCAAATTTCACTTTTATCATCAATAGTTAAAAATAATAATGTCATAACTAATTCAACTGAGATTAAAAATATCATTAAAGGTTTTATTTTTATTCTATCAATAATAGCTCCAGAAAATGGTGCTATTAAAACAGCAGGTAAAAAATGCATAGCGGTAACTACTGATATTGCGAACTCACTAGAACCAAACTGCACAAGCATTGTATAAATTGCTACATTTGAAAACCATGCTCCAAAATAAGCGATAAATTGTACCGTTGATAAATCCCTAATTATTTTATGAGTTCTAAATAATTCACGATAATTCAATTTCTACCAATACTTCTTGATACATTGCTGAGAATGAGCTTTCATCTTCATCAGCAGGGGTTAGATAATTTACATTTTTATTACCTGCATAAAAGAAAGCACAATCTTTTTTTATATCATCACTGATTTTTACTATAAATTTAGCACTTCCATATTTTGAAGAAATAGTAACCTCATCATTATCTTTAAAAGTATTACTTGAATGTAAATACACAAAATTATCATTTGCAAACTGAGAGTTTAAAGAGTTTTTACTTTTTGCTGTAATTAAATAAAAATTATCAGCTGTTTTGTCTTTATATAAAGGTTCAATATCAACTTCTTCAACAAATTCAAAAGTTTCAAACTCTTCTAATTTGGGTTTTGCATTTTCAAAATATGAAATAATTTCATCTTCATCTTTTAAAGGTTCAAAATTGAATTTTTCTATTAAATATTTTGCAAGTTCATACTCACTAATACTATTTTTATCTTTTTCTTTAACAATTTTAGAAATAGCCTTATATTCATGTCCATAAGATAGTCTAACGTCTTTTTTAGATAAAAAAGAACTTGATGGAATTACTAAATCTGCATACTCGCAAGTATCATTTAAAGTAGTGCCAAAATATACTACAAAAGTATTTTTTAATCCTTCAATTACTTTTTTTGTATTAGGATGAGAAACTACTGGATTAGCTCCTTGAATAAAAACAATTTTATATGAGCCAAAATCAACTTTTGGAATTGATATCTTTTTATTACTACCTTTTATTGCAAATGGCTTGTCATATCCAAAAGATGAATCACTTAAATACCAAACTCCACCGGCATCTTTTTTATGAAATCCCATATATGAAGCAAAAGAATCTATACATCTCATTATTTGAGCACCCTCAAAATATTTTTGTACACCAAGGCCTATAACAATAGCTACTTTTTTATTTTCAATTAAATCAAAGAAATCATTTACTTGAGATAAAGGAACACCTGTAGTTGTTTCATAAGAGACTACTGGTCTATTTCTTGCAATATCAAAAAACCAGTCAGAACCTTCTGTATGTTCCTCTATAAACTCTTCATCTTCTAAATCTTGCATATATGCAAATCTTGTAAATAAAAGTGCTAGTTCATAATCTGTTTTAGGATTTATTTGCATATGTATTTTTGACTTTTTAGCTATTGGGGTACAAAGAGGATCAATAGTTACAAATGTTTTATCTTTTACAAGATTATACATATGAGAGGAAGTAACTGAAAAATTTCTTCCCCAAACTACAATAATATCTGCATCTAAAAGCTTTTGAATTGGGGGATTTATTACATTTCCTCTTCCAGCTTCAATTCCAGCTCCGCCTCCACCATCACACAAACTTCCTCTTGTTAAAACAGATCCGTACTGAGTGAAAAAAAATTTTGGTGCACTTTGCATAACACCTAAATTTCCACTTCCTTTGTAATATAAAGTATCAGAAGAATTTATATTTTTCAATTTTTCAACTAAAATATCCAAAGACTCTTCTAAAGATATTTCTTTTTTTTGATAAAAGGCTGATTGTAAAGTTGGCTCTTTTAATAAATTTGCAAAATTAACACATAATTTTCCATTTGTAACAAAATTTTCTTTTGAACCTTTTATATTATCATCAATTATTTCAGCTTGGCAAGCATCATAGCAGTCCATTGGACATGCAATTTTATTATTTGAATTCAACTTTTACTAACCTTGAAAATGTTTTTGGATTATTTAAAAGTAATTCAACTTTATATGAAGAGATATGTGTTGAATCAGCTACATTATAAATTTTATTAATTTTAACATCACTTTTAACACCATCAATATAAATATCTTTATTTTTAATTGAATCTATTTCTAATATAGGAACATAAATTTCTAACTTACCTTTTGATAAATCTTTTGATTCATAAAGTAGTGTCCCAGCATTTACATAGTCACCTTCATTTACAGAAATATTAAAGATATAATTTGATTTTTCGACTAACTTTTTGTTTTTTATATTATCTTTTAGAGTCTCTATTTTAATAATCATATCTGCTTTTGAAGATTCAAGGTTTATAACTTTTAGTTTTTGAGTATCTTTTTCAAATGCTGATTTAGATGAAACTTGATTTAATCTATTGTAGTTGTTTTTTTCAATTTTAATCATCTCGTCAATATATTTTAATTTATTTCTTGACTGTTCTAAATCAATTTTATTAACAAAAGAATCAATCTCTACAATAGTAGAGTTATTGGCTTTTTCCCCTTCAATTGCACTATTAGTATATATTATTTTTCCAGCAACAGCAGACTTAACTTGATAACTATCTATTGGTTCTAATTTTGCATAATATTCACTTGCAAATAGCATATTTATTGTTATCATAAAAAATAGTATTATTCTCATTTTATATATCCTTATAAATTTAATTGTTTTAAGACTTTCAAAATATCTTTTTTCAAGATATTTATATCTTCTTTTCTTTCAAGCTTAAAAATAAGCTCATCTAAAATTGCATCTTTATTTATATATACAGCTAAAACTTTTATTAACTCATCATTGTTTTTACAAAGTTTAACTCTTTTTACTAATGGTGTATTATACACCTCTTTCTTTATTTTTTGATTTATAATATAAAAATATATCCCAAAGATAATTAATGTTAAAACAATACCTAAACAAAAATATAAAATTTTGTCAAAAGTAGAACTTTTTTCTACTATTTTTATTATTTCTTTCTCTTTTACTAGTTCTGTATTATTTTTTTCTAATTTTACATTTTGATTTATAATATTGTTATCTTCTACTTCAATACTAAATTCTTTAGTTTCTTTTGTAATAACTTGTTGATTTTTTTTATCATAATATTTTAACTTTATACTTGGTATTACTAAAGATTTATTAGGGACAATTGAAAAAGATTTTTTATAAGTTCCTTTATATTCGTTATCAATAAATTCTGCTTTAATCTCTGGTTTATTTTCATAAATAGTAGCATCATTAATATCAAGTTTTATATCTTCAATATCTTCAATATTTCCAACTCCATTTATATTCAAAATGTAAGATATTGCTTCACCTTTTTTTACTTTTAATTTATCAACTGTAGAATTAATATCAAAATCACCAATTAATTTTACATTTTGAGGAAGGGCTTTAACATCAAATTCCAATTCATTAGAATAAATTTTAAGTACTTTTGTAGGATTTGAAAACATTGAAAAAGAGTTTCTATTTAAATCAACAATTTGAGCTTGGATTGAAATTGGATTTATTTTAATTTTTCCAACTTTTAGTGGGAACATTAAGAAATTCAATTCTTGAACAACATATTCTCCTTCTTGATACTGTTTAGTATCATTAAGCTGTTTAAACCAAAAATTATCAAAATTTGGTTTTTCAAAAGCTAAATCTACTATTTGAGTGTCTCTTTTATATTTAAATATAAGATTTAAAATAAAGTTTTCACCAACAAAAACATCAGTATTATTAGCTTTTATATTTAAATCAAATTGATCAGATTTTGTTTTTGTTGGATTTGTTAATTTTACTTTTTTTTCCTCTGTGTAAAAAGATTTTGAGTCAATTTCAAATTCCAAAGATGGAAGTGTAAAGTCTTTTGTTGGGTAAAAAGAATAAACTTTTCTAATTTTTTTTGTAATTTGACTATTAATTATATTTGTAGAACTTGAACTTGAAACTTCATTTATTACATTTCCATCAATCTTTGACATATTTGGAAACTTAATATTACTTCCTGACACTTCTATTGAGAAAATTAAAGGTTCACCTCTAACAACTGTACTTGGGATTTGCAGTTGCACATCTGCAAATAAATTTAAAATAAAAATAGAAAATAAAAATAAAAATCTATATGTTTTCATATTAGAACTCTAATGTACCTTCGATTGCAAAATTAGCTTTAGAATCAAGCTCTGCATGTGATAAAACAGCAACTTGTAATCCAAATTTTTCATATATTTCTGAAACTCTTTTTCTTAATACAGGATCAACAACCATAGCAACTTTTGTAAATCCTTTTACCTCAACTTCATCTAAAAGTTGCTTCGTTTTAGTCACAAGATTATTAATTTCTGCAATAGAAAGCATAAGTTGTGAAACTCCATGTTGTTCTTGTAATTTACCTATAAACTGTTGTTCTATGTCTGGTTTAATAGTAATAATATGTAAAACACCATCATTGTCTTTAAATTTTTGTGTAATTAATCTATAAAGTTTTGCTCTAACATGTTCCAATAAAATATCAGGAGCTTTAGTAAACTCTGCAATATCGGCAACCGCTTCAATAATAGTTAGCATATCAACAATTGGGACTTTTTCATGTAATAAATCTTTACATACTTTTAATAATGAACCATAAGATGTAACTTTCATAGCCTCTTCAATAACAATTGGGAAATCTTTTTTAATTCTATCTACAATATCAACAATATCTTGTCTAGTAATAATATCTTCAGCATGTTTTTTTATGATTTCTGAGATATGTGTAGAAATAATAGTAGGTGCATCAACCACAGTAAAGCCTTTCATTAAAGCTTCTTCTTTTAGTTCAGGACCAATCCAAGTTGCATCAAGGTTAAATACTGGCTCTTTTACTTTTAATCCAACAAGCTTCTCATTCCCTAATCCGCCCATTGCTAAAAGTTTTTCAACTTCAACTTTACCTTTAACTAGCGGAATCCTTTTTAAATAAAATTGATATTCATTTCCACCAAGATTTGCATCATCAGAAATTCTTATTTGAGGTATTATAAAACCTAATTCACTTGCAATTGTTTTTCTAATTGCTTTAATTTTATCAAGTAACTCAGAATTTCCTTGAACAAGTTGTAATAATCTTATCCCAAGTTTTAATTCTAAAACTTCAAGTTTCATAATTGTCTCAATAGTTTGAGCTTCATTTTCAACAGTAGCTTTTTTCTTTCTCTCTTTTAAGACATCAATATCATCATCAACTTTTGCTTTTTGGGTTTCAGGAACTGTTTTAAAGAATCTAGTTAATGCGTTATCTTGTTCATTTTCTATCATATTAATTACATAACCTATAAACATCAATAAAGTTCCCATAACTAGTAAAATTCCAGTAGGGAAACCAGGTACAAATCCAAATAAAACCAACCCTAATCCAACTAAAACCAAAGATCTACTATCTTTAACAAGTTGAGCAACCGATTGATTAGCAAATTTATCTTCATCCATATTAGATCGAGTGATAATAATTGCAGTTGCTGTAGATAAAACAAGTGCTGGAATTTGTGCAACTAAACCATCACCTATAGTTAGAATTGTGTAAATTTCTCCAGATTGAGCAACTGTCATATCATGTTGAAATAATCCAATTAATAACCCACCAACTAAATTTACAATAGTAATAATAATACCAGCAACAGCATCACCTTTTACAAATTTTGAGGACCCATCCATTGCTCCGTAAAAATTTGCTTCAGAGATAAGAGTTTTTCTTCTAACTTGCGCTTCTTTATCATCAATGAATCCAGCATTTAAATCAGCATCAATTGCCATTTGTTTACCAGGCATAGAATCAAGGGTAAATCTAGCAGTAACTTCAGCAACCCTTGTAGCACCTTTTGTTACAACCATAAAGTTAATAAGTACTAAAATGATAAATACAATTACACCAATAACCATATTTCCACCAACAACAAATTCTCCAAATGCCGCAATTATTGAACTAACCGCTTCAGGACCATTATGTCCTTCACTTAAAATTGACCTAGTGGTTGCAATATTTAAGGAAAGCCTAAAAAGTGCAAGGATCAATATGATTGTTGGAAAAGTTGTTAAATCTGATGGTTTTTGAATATATAAAGATATTAATAAAATTAGTAAAGAAAAAGATAAAGATACAATCAAAAAGAAATCTAATATTCCCTTTGGTAAGGGAACTATTATAATCATCAGTATCGCTACAAAAAGCGCAACTACTAATAAATCTTTTGAAAATATCTTTTTTAGATTCATATACTATTTAATTAATTAGTTAAGAAAATTAACTAACGACAGTTGATTTGTTTTACTTATTGTTGAATATAAAGCTGTGTATGTTAATTCTAAAGCTTTAGCTTCCATAGCAACTTTAGATAAATCAGCAGCTCCAATTTCTTGTGATAAAATATTATATTGAGTTAATTTAGAACTAACTTTTTCTAAAGATATTTCAAATATTTTATTTCTACCACCAAGTTCTGCATGGGCAACATTTACACCATCAAAAGCATCAGATATATCATCTAAACCTTTTGAAATTCCTGCTTTCGCAATATCATTTGAAATTGGATTTCCTAAGTTATCAACTTTATTTAAAGAATTAATGATCTTATCTAAAACATCAAAAATGTTTGTTTTTGCTTCAAATTTTGTTCCATCAGTATTTGGAACAGTTACACTTCTTTGAGAAGAAGGACCACTTGTAGTTAAAATGGGTAATCCGTAAAAATCCCCATTTTCATTAATTTGACGAAGTTGATTTACTGCTAAATTTACTAAGTTATTAGGTACTACTGCTTCATAATAAATCCCTCCAGTATTAACTGCAGGAATTGAGTTTCCAATACCATCTTCTAATTGAGGGATACTAGCATTTAAGGTCCATGTATTACCTTGGTCATCGATTATAGGATGAGAACTAACAAAAGAAAATGTATTACCTGTTGTAGCAAAAGATCTCATGCCCCATTCTTTACCATCTTCATCAAAAATTTGATCTTCAGAAGAAAAAGTTAAAGTTTCCCCTTTTGTTGCAATAGAGGATGAATACATCATCATATCATAACCATTTATTCCTCTTTCTCTATAAGAACCTTCATCAACAATTACTTTTCTTAATTTATTATCTCCATTATACGAAATACTTCCATCACTATTTTTACTAAATGCTTGAACAGAAGAATCCGAACCCGAGAATAAATATTCACCTTCAACTTGTGTATTTGCTAAGTCAAACAGGTTTTCTTTTACACCTGAAATTGAAACAGCAATTGCTTTTAAACCTTCATCACTTGTTGTTGATGTATTTGCTTTTATAAGCTCTGTTTTAACAAATTCTAATAGTTTTTTAATTTCGCCGACACTTGAATCAGATACTGTATTTTGTGCTGTTGTTCTTTCTATTTGAGTTTTTAAGCCCTCGTGTACTCGAATTTTATTATCAACATATATTTCTCTTGCATATAAAACAGAGTCATCACTTCCTTGTTGAAGTTTTTTCCCTGTTGACATTTGATATGATATTCTAGTTTGTTGTGCATCTAGATTTGATAATCTATAAAGTGTTTGTTCTGTTTGATTTATCATTGTAAAACCTTTCTCAACATAGATACTATTTCGTTAAATTCAAATTTATCTTGTGTATTTTGTACTAAAAACTCACGAATTTTCTCTTTTCTAGCCATTGCATTGTCAAGCTCAGGATCCATTCCAGCTTTATATGCACCAACTCTTACTAATACTTCATTCTCTTTTATTAATGATAATACTCTTTTTAACTTTAAAAAATCATTATAATGATCTTTACTAACCACCTTATCCATTACCCTTGAAGCTGATTTTAGTAAATTGACTGGTGGATAAAATCCTTGCTCAGTTAAATCCCTTGTTAAAACAATGTGACCATCTAAAATTGACCTACTTTGATCAGCAATTGGATCGTTCATATCATCCCCATCAACTAAAACTGTAAAAAATGCAGTAATTGAACCTTTTTTATTATTTCCAGCTCTTTCCATTAATTGGGGTAAAAGTGCGAATACAGATGGGGGATAACCACGACTAACAGGTGGTTCTCCAGTACTTAATCCAATTTCTCTTTGTGCCATGGCAAATCTTGTAACTGAATCCATCATAAGTAAAACATCGTGCCCTTTATCCCTAAAGTATTCGGCAATTGCCATCGCTGTAAATGCTCCATATTTTCTCATTAACGCAGACTCATCAGAAGTTGCTGCAATAATTACAGTATTTTCTAGATTATTATCTAAATTATAGTGAATAAATTCAGGTATTTCCCTACCCCTTTCACCAATTAAAGCAACAACTTTGATTTGTGCCTCACAACCTTTTACTATCATTCCCATTAAAGTAGACTTTCCAACTCCTGAACCTGCAAAAATTCCTACTTTTTGACCTTTACCACTTGTTAACATAGAATCAATTGACTTAACTCCAGTTGAGAATCTTTCATCAATAATTCCTCTCTCAAGAGCAGGCATTGAAAGTTTATTTATCGCAGCACTTTCATCTAAATTTTTTATTTTCCCTTTACTATCGATTGGTTCACCTAAGGCATTTACAACACGTCCTAGTAATCCATATCCACATCTAACCGATAATCCATCTTTTTGTAAATAAACCTTATCATGGATTCGAAACCCTTCAATAAATGAAAAAGGAACAATTGTAAAACTCCCGTCATTAATTGAGGCTACCATACCTAAGACTGTATACAAGTGCTGGACAGATTCTATTTTAACGATATCTCCAACTGCCACTTCTAAACCAACAGCAGTTACCGTTGTAGAAGATATATTCTTTATTCTTCCAAAAGCAATTGATAAATTTGTAGAGTCAATATTATTTATAAAATCTTCAATATTCATTACATCTCATCACACATTTTTTTATACAAACTATCAACTGAGCCTTTAACTTCTTTACATTTTAAAATATACTCATCTTTTTTAGCATTATTACCTAAAAGTTCATATGTTTTTAAAATATCATAATAAATTTTAACCTCATCATTTGCTTTAAATCTTCGTGTATTGTTAACAGCCTCCAATAAATAATCCAATGACTTTTGAGTTTGATTTTTATCTTTTGCTAATTTTGAAAGTTCTGTCTCTACAAAAGGTGAGTAAATATAAGCATTCAAACTTTTTTGTTTTTCGTATAATTTATTCAATATTTCGATTGCCCTATCCTTCTCATTATTTTTTACTAAATAAAGATAATAATCATTATAAAAGTCTATAATTACAGGATTATTTTCATTTAATGATATAAAGTTCTCATTTTGTCTTGTATAAGAGAAAAATTTATCTAACGAAATTCCATCAGCTTTACTTTTTAAAATCTGATATCTATACAAGAATTCTTTAACCAAAATATTTTCATCATTAACCATTTCAACCTTAGAAGAATAATCGATAGCTTCATCAATCAAACCTAAAGAATATGCCATTCGCTCTAGATATAAATATATATTTCCATCTCTACTTTTATTAAAAGTATCTTTTACTTGCAAATATGCTCTTTCATATGGAACTTCAATCAAGCATTCAAAAAATTTATATTTGATTGTTTCATCTTCAATTAATTTTTCTAAAGTCTCTTTTCTTGAAGTTTTTAATATATTATTTAACTCAAAACATTTACCTTGTACAAGATAGTTTCTAATCATATCAATATTAACTTCATCAAAAATTTCGTTTATATTTTCAAATCCGAATCTTTTTGCTATTTCATTTGATATTTTTTTATAAACTTTTTCTGATTTCAAAATCAATTGATATTTTTTATCCATCTTATCATTTAATAGTTCTTGCAATAATGCTTTTTGTTGCATAGATTCAGATGATTGATATTTAGAAGCTACAACAGAAGGTTTTATTCTTCCTTGTCTCATTAAAATTTCATCAATAAACATCTTAGATTTTTTTGAATACTGGCCTTGAGGATAATCATTAATAATATCTTTATATAATTCCTTTGCTTTTTCTAAATAATAATTTGTTCTATCATACATTATCATATAAGTGTTTGCTAGTTTATACTTAAAATCCTCTATTGACTCTTCTTTTGTAGTCTTAATTAATAGTTCTCTTAAAATTTCACTTGCATGTTCTGGCATATTTGCTTTAATAAGTTTATTAATTTTTTTATTAGCTAAATATGAATCATTAGCATAGTAATCTATATTATTTTTCAATACTTGCCCAATCAATTCATTTGCTTTTTCTAATTGTCCATCTAAAACATATACATCGAAAAGTTCATCGGCAACGACAGTTGCTACTAATTTATCTTTAGTAATTGTT
>Ga0193958_1000223_pt1 | contig 23926 bp, 19 predicted proteins | sample FB_1_MG_FD_140320 | JGI IMG/M metagenome (GOLD analysis project Ga0193958, IMG submission 140320) | Microbial mat bacterial communities from the Broadkill River, Lewes, Delaware, United States - FB_1_MG | ecosystem: Environmental > Aquatic > Freshwater > River > Microbial mats | place: USA... | reverse complement strand
TTTTCGGAAATCGAGAGCCTGACGCGTCAGGGCCGGGCCATCACGTTGATGTCCGGTGAAGAGATGCAGATCGTCAAGCGTGAAAAAATCAGCCTTGGTACCGTGCGGAATGACCGGATGGAGCAGGGCGTGCGGCTCACTGCCTTGCTGAAAGCGTGCCTGCCCATTGCCTTTACCCGGCGTCAGGCAATCATCAAGGAAGACGCAACTCTGGCGGGTATTTATCGTGCCGCTGGTGCCTCTGTCCGTGCGGTAGCTGCCGATTTCCCTGTACCACGCTTTACGTGCCTGGCCGGTGAGACACCGTCTTACCAGATCCGGCAGGTGTTGCAGGAGGAGGCTGGGGTGGTGCGTTGGAAAAACGGCAAGCTGGAATTCTTCCGGTACCGCGACCTGTTCAGGCAGACGCCCAAATCGTTTATTTCTCTGACAGGTTCCTTTGATACGCAAAGTGGACTACTGGAGAGACACACAATCCCCGCGCACTTCTCAATCAGAGACGATGGACTGGTGGTGTTTGGCAATCGAGACAAAGACAGGTCTGTCGTATTTTCCCCAGTCAAAACCATCCAAACCCTAAACAACATGGGGGAGTCCCTGATCAATCGTGCCCCGGTCACTGTGGGGTTTGATATTCGCCTGGCTGCCGGTGATCTGTTCAGCACATCCATGGGTGAACCAATGGTAGCCATCACCGTGGTGCATACCTACAACGCGACTGAAGGCCAGCAAAGCGAGACCAGTCGCCTATTCCTGGGGACACTTGCATGAGCAATAACAGCAATCGAATGACGGTAATGGCCGGGCGTTACCCCGGTATTGTAAAAGAATACCTTCCGGAACACCGGCAATGCCGGGTTGAGATACCAGGGTTAACGGATGGTGGTGATGTGCTGCCACTGGCGGAAATTGAATACCCCATTGGTGATCGCAGCATTCACGATGTCAGGGCCACGGAAATACGCATTGAGGCCGGTGATTCGGTTTGGCTGGAGTTTATTGGCGGTGATTCCCGGTACCCGATCATCACCGGTGCCAGAAACCCAACCACCAGCGCCTCAACAGAGTGGCGGCGATTCCAGCATGCCAATATCGAACTGTTGGCCGATAACACCTTGCAGCTCATCACAACCGACAAGCAGCATTCGGTTGTCATTAATGCTGATGGGGTGACGGTTAACACGACCGGTGATGCCTCTGTTAATGCCGATGGCAATGTGTCCGCAGCCGCTGGTGGTAATGCATCTGTGGATGCTGGTGGTGATGCATCCATTAAGGCAGCCGGTACTGCCAAGATAGATGGGAATACGGTGGTGCTGAATGGCGGCAAGGCGGGTGGGGTGGTGTGCCAGACTCATGCGTGTGCGTTTACCGGCTTGGCCCACCCTGTAGGTAGTGCCACCGTGACGGCAGGTACCTGATGCCAAGCCCTGGTGTGGACGATATTAGATCCGAACTGTTCCCGGTTAAATTCACTGTTGAAGGCGGATACAAAACCCAAATTGATGAGAACTCGGCAATGGCCAGCCGGTTGTCAGCGGCTCTGGATGCCGGATGGGTAGCAGCGATACCATCAACTCCCACCACCATGACCACGGCAATCACCACGGAATTTGCCGATATATCCGCAACCGGCCATGGAAAAGGCCATGGATTTCTGTTGGCGATTGGAATGGGCATTGATCAGGAAGTGACGGCCTGGGCCGGGAGCTGGGATACAACAACAGGAAAACACAAACACAAGGTCGAATCTTCAAAGATTCATGCCGCAATCCTGAAGGCGTCTCCCACCCAGTCCAATGCGGTCACTGCCTTGTCCAATGCCGTGGCAGCCATGTTTGCCAGCAACTTCTCCCAGGAAGGAGAAAAACCCGCCGATTAAGCCAGTGACTCCGGTCGGAAACCTGGGCCGGTCGCCCCTTGTTGGATTGCTCACAATATGTGTTAGCAAAACTGGGGGATGACATGAGCCAAAAGCTACTTTTCTCGTTCGATGATTTATCAAATAAAGACAAGGCACTGAAGAAAATTCAGCGCCTGTTCGCCAGCGCGGGAGCCGAGACCATCGAGATCGAGGTCGATGACAAAATCCGGCGAACATCAGGGATCAGCTACCGAACAATACACTTCACTTTTGCGGATTCGCAGACTGTCACCATGCTGATCAAGCGGCCAGGGGATATTTTCAAGGTAAAAGTGAATGGTCGTGAGCTTCCGGTACGATCTCAAGATGACCACAAAGCCGCTGTGGGCGAAATCGTAGCAAAGCTGAATGCTGGTCGCACCGCATTCCAAAAGCGCCTAGCAAAAGCCAAGGTGGCCGTCCCCAAGGGCATGGCAGTCAGCCGGAAAAGCCGCGAAGCTAAGCTGGTGGAGAAGCGGGACGACCTGAAGGCGTCCATTGCCGAGATTCAGGAAGCCACGAAAGCGCTCAAGGCCGGTGAGTCATGAGTGTGATTGATGCTGATCTGCTGACAACGCTGGAACAGGCTGCACAGTCCGGTGCATTCGGTGCCAATGACAAGCCCAAACCATCTGAAGGCCAATTAAAGGCCGGTAATTACGCAAAGGGCCATGTCACCTTGGCCGGTTTGGAATTCGCTATTGAACAGCCGCGTAATTCGTATCGCACCGGTACCGACCGAAATGGTGAGAGCTGGTGCTGCAAAATGGGCGCTCATTACGGTTATCTGAAAGGCACAAAGGGCGCGGACGGGGACGAAGTTGATGTGTTCCTGGGGTTGTACGTCGGCTCCGACCGGGTGTTTATCATCAACCAGTTTGTGAATGGCCGTTTTGATGAGCACAAGGTCATGCTGTTCTTCTCGGACAAAGATAGCGCTGTCTCTGCATATCAGACCAGTTATGCACCAGGCTGGAATGGACTTCAATCCATCGTCGAACTCTCCCTGTCTCAATTCAAGTGGTGGCTTAAAAACGCAGACCTGACGTTTCCGGCCATTGCCAAAAAACTCCCACCCGAAGGTCTCGAAAACATGAAACGCATTACATGGGACTCCACCAGCCCTGTTGGCCAAAGCATTGATCGTGTGCTGTACGAAATTCGTCAATCTGACCCAGGTGGGCTGATATTTGATGCTGTCACCATGGATGAGGTGCTGGTGGATTCAGACGGTTTTTTAACGCTTGATGCCCTGATTGTGCCGTTTGCAGGCACTGAACAAAAAATGAATGCCATGAAGGCTGTCATGGGGCGTGCAAGTCGTGACCTACAAGTGAGTGGTGTTGAAATATCAGAGCCATTTACCAAATCAGGTACCGCAAACGTAGCGGTGATATTTACGCTGTCTGATGGCCAGACAGTAACCATCTTTTTGCACAACCCGGACACAACGCCAAAGAAAATCACCCAGGACGATGATTTGATCAGTTGGAAGTGGCTGCTGAACAAAAAGGACATCACCATTGCTGTAGCACCGGAATCAGGAACGGATCTGAACGTCCGTGAAGTGGCCAAACGCATCATGGCTCTGGCTGAGAAAAACATGAAAGCCTTTGCGCGGCAGAATGTGCGGGCGAAGGAAACTCAAGAGCGAATTGCTGCTGTAGAAGCAGAAGTTGCCGCTCTGGAATCCGAATTGAAAGAGGCCGAAAAAGCCTACGAATTGGCCAAGTTTGAAGCCGATCAGCGTGCGATTGAAGATGCTGAAAAATCTAAATCGGCATTACCAGCTATGGGGTCAAAATTGGGTGAGCTGGGAGAACACCGGCACAACATCACTGAAATCGCCAAACGCATTCGCAAAGAACTGAAAACGGCATTGCCAGATTACAAGTTTTCAGTCCGTAAGGGGTCTTCATCGTCGATTAGGATTGCCATTACGGCCCTGCCGGATGATGTACGGCTGTATTCTGATGAATACATTCACTACCTCAATAACGGCTCTCAAGGTGCTTTTATTGATGGCTCTCGCCACTCCAAACCGGTCGATAGCGTCATCAAACAAGTGCAGGCCATTGGCAATCAGTACAACTGGGACAATTCAGATCCCATGACGGACTATTTTGATGTCAATTACTACCTGTCAGTTGATGTCGAGCACAGCCTGGTTGATGAACGCAAAGAAGTTGAGCTGGTGGAGGAAGACAGTCAGGTTGCCGATGACTTGAATGATCGCACTGACTCTGAACAGCAAGATGCCAGTAGTACAGGTAAGGCTGCAGTTGTTATTGACCATGGCTCCGTGGTTCTAAATCTCAAAGAAGCTGTTCAGGCTGCAATGAGGGCGAGTGGTGGGGCTGTTTCAACAAGTGATCAATTGGTGTGGTCTGTTAGCAAGCAGGCTTACAACAAAATGGCAGCTGGTACCAATAAAGATGGCCCTAAGCCTTTCCAGCAAGAGCGCATAGCTGCCATTCAACACCTTCCCGCAATTGCCTTATCCGCCAAGCTCACAAAAGTCAGAACTGATGATGGCAGGGACGAACAAGTTGAAGCAATTCATGAGTATATGGCCAAGGCTGAAATATTTGGCGGGCAGCGTGCTATCAGAATTTTGTGTAAAAAGTTTGCGAAAGGAGCAAAGCGACCGGACAAGATGCACAGCATTAATATGGATGATGCTGGTGGAGACCCCGTCGCTTCAGTGATTGGTACAGACGGGGAAGTCATGGCCCTAGAATTGTCGAACTGGGATGGGGCGGAATTGGAACCAGAAGCTCAACCCAAGCCCCCCTCAGGCAATGACCTGACGCAAAACTTAGACGATCACGGCATTGAAAGCAACGTGAAAACGGCGAAAGGTACGAAAATCAGCACGAAATTTAAGCTGGTGGAGGTCGATAAGCTGATTGCATCACACGACATCGATGGCAGCCGTAACCATGACTATCCTGAAGAACTCCAGCCGCGAGACCGTGGTCGTGACTCTTCAATCGCTTGGGTTAAGAAAACCGCCAAGTCTCTCGATCCAGACAGCCTGGGTAAAACCACCAGGGCAGATAGCGGTGCTCCCATTGTTGGCCCTGATCTGGTTGTTGAGTCTGGCAATGGCCGAACAATGGCGATACAGGAAGCGTACCGTTCTGGTCATGCCAGTGAGTATCGAGAGTGGTTGGAAGAAGAGGCTGTGTTCTTTGGCTTTAAACCGGAACGAGTAAAGGCGATGCGACAACCGGTACTTGTGCGGGTGCGTTCTGGTGATGTTGACCGCCGCCAGTTTGCCATTGAGGCAAATCAGGATGACAAATTAACAATGACCGGTACCGAGCGTGCAAAAGCGGATGCTGACCGCTTGGATGCCGCATTGATGTCCAAGTTGGCCGACGATGGTGATTTGCTGGCAGCCGCAAATCGTGGCTTTGTGGCATCTTTTCTTCAGTCCCTGGGCGATACCGAAGCTGCGCAGTACATGACCACCAGCGGTCAACCTACAGGTTCCCTGATTTCCCGTATTCAAGCCGCTATTTTTGCGAAGGCATATCAAGATGATCGCTTGCTGGAAATGACAGCGGATGCGAGTAAGCCGGAAGTGGCCAACGTCCTGCATGCGCTGAATGCCGCTGCACCTGAGTTTATCCAAGCGAGAGAGGCCGATGCTGTCGGTACCGATGCCATTGCCAGTCAGATTTCTGATGGCATTGAGTTGTCTCTGAATGACGAAGCCGTTAATGCCATCATTGATGCCACAAACTTGGTGCGTAAAGCAAAGTCAGAAGGGCGCAGTGTTGAAGAGGCTGTCAGTCAGCAAGGTCTTTTTGGTGACACGCCACCAGCCGTTCAGGCAATGGCCCTGTTTATCAATAAAAACAACCGCAGTTCAAAACGCCTGGGGCTGGCGTTCCGCGCTATGGCGGAGTTCGTCAAAAAAGAGGCTGAGCGCGGCCAGACAGTCGATATTTTTGGCGATAACCAGACTGCCAGCCTTCAGCAGATCATTGATGCGGCAAACCGGAAGTTGGACAAAGAATACGGCGAAGGTGAATTTGCCATCGAGTCCCTTGACCTCTTCACAACCCCAGCGGCTACTCCAGAACCAGAACCAGAACCAGAACCAGAACCAGAACCAGAACCAGAACCAGAACCAGAACCAGAACCAGAACCAGAACCAGAACCAGAACCAGAACCAGAGCCAGAGCCAGAGCCAGAACCAGAGCCAGAACCAGAGCCAGAGCCAGAACCAGAGCCAGCCACTAGCGCTGATGCTTTGTTCCTGAAATCCATTATTGACGGCACCGTTGACGACATTCTTTCCCCTGATTTGGCAGACAAGATGGAAGCCATCTACAACCAGAATGCTGACGATCCAGATATTCGAGAGCTATTTGAACAGGCAGTGAATGCCTATCAAGACGCGATGCTTAAAGCCACGGCTGAGATGAAGTAAGGAGCCGAAAGGATGATCTTAGATAAGGCAAATGGCCTCAATGCGATTGAACGACTGAAACTCGTGCGCGAACTTGCAGAGATAAAACAATCCCTGCTTGTGGAAATGAAAACGGCTTTGGAGCGTTTGAAATTTATCTCAAGAGCCAATCAGATCCGTGTATTGCTTACTGGGGTTTATGGGTCTGATACACCATCAGCTAATCGTGACAGCGGTGTATATGGCCACCAAAACATCAAGTCTCGCGGCAAGCGACAGAAGGCCAATAAAGCCGCAGTCGATATTGTTACACGCTTCAATGCGGGTGAATTGTCACAGTCTGATTTGACAGAAGAATATCGAGAAACCCTGGCTGCATACTCCGGCAATGGCGGTGCTTTGATTGGTGATGATGGTAAAAAGGGCAGTGCTTACGAGTATTACACTCCAACACCTGTTGCAGCGGGTGTGTGGGATGCATTGAAAGACATGGGGTTTGCTGGTGGTAAAGTGCTTGATCCGTCCGCCGGTACCGGTGTCTTTGGGGCCACAGCCCCAGGCAATGCAGCCGTTGATGCTGTTGAACTTGATGGTACGTCAGGGTCAATCAACGCATTACTGAATAACTCGGACACCTATACCACCACGATCAGCCCATTTGAAGCTGTAGCGGCGGCGACGCCAGATGAACAATACGATGCGGTCGTAACCAACGTGCCATTTGGTACTACGGCTGATCGGGGTGGTAATCAGCTACTCGACAAGAAGTACCAGAAGGAAACGCTGGAATCCTATTTTATCTTGCGTTCACTGGATAAGCTGAAACCGGGCGGCCTGGCCGCGTTCATCGTGCCGCCGCGTTGTACAACGGCAAGAGGCGGCTCTGATCGTAAACTGCGTGAGCGAGCAAGCATTAAAGCGGAGTTTTTGGGTGCTTATCGGCTGCCCAATAAGGTGTTTGGGGCGGCAGCGGCTGACACAATTACGGATGTGATATTTTTCCGTAAATTTGGCACCGATAGCGCAGAAAGAATCACCGAACTGCTGGAGCAAGACCCTGCATTGCTATCTGCTGCCAAGGTGTTGTGGTCGGGCTACATTGATGGGGATTACTTCAAAACGCCAGAAGGTTCGCCGCACGTCCTGGGAGATTTCAAGGCCAAAGACCCTGAAAAATACCGCGATGTTGATCGGGTTGAAAACAACGCTTCTGTCCCGGAAATTGCAAACCTGTTGCGCAAGCTGCCTGACTCCCGGATTGATTGGGGGTTGCTTGAATCAGCAGAAACCATGCCCATCGAGTACCGGGATGGCGATACTCTGGCTCATGGTGGCCAAACACTGGAGTATCGTAACGGCGAGTGGATCACTCTCGATTCCTCCTCCAGTGATTTGGACATGATGCAGTTGCTGGGGCGCTGTAAGGATGCCTATTCGGCATTTGAATCTGACGTCACCTTGAAAGATGCCGTTAAGCTGGTGGACTACATGCACGCCACCAGCCAGTCGCTGTTCATTCCTGGCTGGCTGGCCAGCATCAACAGCGCTCTGGACTTTTTGAGTTCACCTGATAAAAAGCGTTCATGGCGTCCTGTGCTGATAGGGGCGGCTGTACGACAGATATTGGATGAAGTAGGCCGAAGCTCTGGAACCAACTTTTTGCAAGAATATCCCGAGCTTTCAAAAGCCATGCTGGCCCATCACACAGAGGCCAAGCGGCTTAAGCTGAAAGGGTTTGGCCGTCAGGTGCTTGGTGAGATTCGCAACCATTACAAGGGGAAAAAGCAGGGATATTCGGCCTTGTGGCGGGGTGATGTTGCAGAGTCAGCACTTGTTATTGAGTCAATTGAGATGGGTGTTGATGGGATTCAGTACCAGAACAAATCACACTGGCTGTCTTTTGATCAAGCCCGCTCAGTCATGGGGGGTGCCTTTGACCCGGTGGAGTCTGATGAATGGTGCATTTCAGATGATGGCACCCAATGTACGCCCGCTGATGATTACTATGTCGGCAACTACCAGGCGTTCTTGACAGCTATAGATACAGCCGTTTCCTCATCTTCTGATGACCGGGTTAAGTCCAAGCTGTTGCGTCAGAAAACTTTGGCCGCAGAGCGTGTTGATAAGGTGAATCTGGAGCGTATCCAGTTCAACCTGTTCAGCCCCTACGTGGGCATGGAAGAAAAAGCAGAGTTTCTTCGTCGTTACGTGGATAGTCGGGCCGTCGTTGGCACAAATGAGCGCACAGGCGATCAGGAAATCATCTTCGATATTCGGGGTTCCAAGCTCACTGACTATGAAAAGCTGCTTAAACGATTTGGCTACCATCTTAAGACTGGGTCGGTCAGCTTGGGTGGAGCAGAGCTGTCTATTGATGACAAAGCGGCCATTAAACAATTGCGTGACATGCTTAAGCGGGCCAATGAGCAGTTTAATAGCTGGTCAAAGTCCAGCCCCAAAGTACTGTCCCGCCTCGAAAAACAAATGTCAGACCCTGCAAAACTGCGTTTTCGTCAGGCTGATGATGAAACGCCACTTCAGGTTCCAGGTCTGCACCCGGATTTCAAACCCCATGGGTATCAGTCGTCCTGGACGCGAAAAATTGGGCGTGATTTTGCGGGCATCAATGCGTTCGGTACCGGCCTGGGCAAGACGTTCAGTGCGTTAATGGCTGTGCAATATGTGCAGTCTATGGGCGTCAAAAAGAAAACCATCTTTGTCGTACCCAATTCGGTTCTTTCCAATTGGCACAAGGAGGCAGTTCGAGGTGACCCTGAAAAGGGGGATTCACCGGCTTATGCCAGTAATAAGGGGTGTTTGTTTGTTGGCCTGAGAGAAAAGGGCAGTGGAAAATTTGATGTGGATTCGAGCCTTTATGATGAGGACTTGAACATCATTCTTGAGAATCAGCACTCCAAAATATTCATGACGTTCGAGGCGTTTGAGCGCATCCCTCTGCGTGATGACTCAATTGAGGGCTTTGAGCGTTATATGCGCACCGTTGATGCTTCTTTTGCTGATTCTGAATCCAAAAAAGAGGATGAGCGCAAGAAAGGCAAAGCCAAGACCATTCTCAGTATTCTGTCAGGCAAAGGCTCTGCTGCACCATACCTTGAAGATATGGGCGTTGATTCGATTGTGATTGATGAGGCTCATGGTTTTAAGAACTCATCCTCGACTGTTGATTTTTCTGGAGCAAAATATTTATCGATCAGCGAGCCTGCCAAGCGCGGGCTGGATGCTCAAGCTAAATGCTGGTACATCCGAGGATTGAGTGCTGCTGGTGACGGTGTGATTCCGTTGACGGCAACGCCGTTGACCAACAGCCCGTTGGAAATCTACTCGATGCTGGCTTTGGCCTATGGGCATGAGCGTGTCAATGACATGATGGGCGGCATATCTGGGGCTGATGATTTTATGTTTGCCGTTTGTGACATCGAAGATGAAGATCAGGAGACGATTGACGGCAAATACCGCTCCATGCGCGTATTCAAAGGCTTGAATAACGTCGATATGCTTCGCAGCATGTTGCACCAGGTGGCCACGGTTAAAAGTTCAGAAGATGTCGGGAACCAGATACATGTTCCTGACGCTCAAGAGACAGCAACGTCTGTTGAGTTGTCTGAATCAACAAATGAGCGCCTGCAGCTTTACAAGGACGCCTATCGCTACGCAGCCGATACCATGCGAGAAAAAGACGATGCTGGCGGCAGTGAGCATGCGTATAACGAGGTTTCTGAGTACTTTGGTGAGCCGATGGAGCTGGTGGCCCACCCATTTAATCTCATTAACAAAATGACATTGCTGGTGGTCGATCCAGACTTGGATCGGCGCATGACTCGCTATCACGTTGCCAATGAAGATATGGCAACCAAGCTGGCGGAAGAGTGGAACAAGAAAAAGCCATCCGAAGAACGAGATCGTCCTGGGCCAAACGCAACGGAGGATGAGGCCACCAGCGTCAAGGCCCGGCGGATAGATGGCGAAGTGGTTGGCCGCCTGTACAAAATACCAGTAAAGGCTTGGCAGAACGGCTCCTCTGTCTGTATCGACTCAACGGACTGGAAGACGCAAGATAAGTTGGAGGCCATGGCTAAAAAGCTGAAAATCGAGCTGGATGTTTCAGTCCCTCCAAAATTGGCTGCCTTCCTTGATAATTTTCAGCGCGAAGCAGCCAGTCCTCGCGGAGTTGATGCCGAAGGCAAACGGGTGTCTCGGGCTAAGCAGATTGTGTTCTGCGACATTCTGTCGATGCACAATAAAATCAAACGTCTTTTGGTCAGCCGAGCTGGTTTGTCATCTTCCAGAATTGTCATCGCCACTGGCCAGAGGAACAGTTCTCCAGAAGCTATTCAGGCTGTTCAGGATGGATTCAACGGAACCGGTAATGACGGTAAGTTTGATGTCGTTATCGGCAATCAAAAGATCGAAGTCGGTATCAACCTACAAAAAGGGACGCAGGCGCTGCATCATCTGACTATCGGTTGGACTCCAGACTCGCTAACTCAGAGAAATGGCCGAGGTGTTCGTCAGGGGAATGCCACCAGCAATGTGACCGTTTACCACTACGATGCTTCCGGTACGTTTGACAGTGCAAAGCGCACACTGGTCAATAGCAAATCCAACTGGATTGATTCGTTGATGGATCAATCGGGGAAGGATGATCGAATTGAGATTTCTGGCGGCATGAGTCGAGAGAAAATGGAAGCTTTGATTGATGTTATGGGCGACCGTGATGGTGAGTCAAAGTTGCAAGAGTCCCAGGCTGCCCAAGAGGCCGAAGATCGTGCAAAGTCCAAGCGAGACAAACAGATCATCAACCTGGATACCATTCAGAAACAACGTCAGTTTTTAAGCGATTATGAGCAACCCGTCTCTTGGGTCGGTAAGTACCTGGGTGAGTTGATGGGGGTGATGGGTGCTCGCGCCAGCTTAAGAGAGCGCCTTGCCAACCCTAAAGTGGGGGCAAATGCTGCTGCACGATACGAGTCAAAGCTGGCAGAACTGCAGCCTCGGCTGGATGGGTTAAATGCAACGATTAATGCCGGTGCGACAATTTTTAAAACTGACTATCAAGGGAATAACCCAGTTCAGCATGAGCCAGAAGAGGTAATTAGCGAGTTTCTTCGAGGTGCAAAGCGCGGCGAAAGCCGTCCTTCTGATTTGATTAAGGCCATCAGCGCCGGGCATTTTGCTTATTCAACGTGGCGAATTGACGTTAATGAGGATTCAGAACTTTATAGTGACTGGAGTAGCGAAATTGACATGTCTGAAGCAATGAAAGAGCAGTCAGTGATTAACTACGAGAAACAAGCTGGTGGTGACCGGTCACTCCCTGAAGAGGCGGCACGCGCTTTGGCAGCAGGTCAGGGGGCATTGATTAAAGGGCTTCCTGTATTTGATGGGTGCTTTTTTGTTTCAGACAATGCATCTGATCTTGTTGTGTACCACCAGGGTAAGGCCCATGGGCGCTGGGGCGGATCATTGCGATTTGAGGAGCGCAAAGTTTGGATGATGGCAGAAGGTGAGATTATTTATCCGGGTACTGCGCGTTACTCTGAACTGCTGGTGGAGGCGGCAAAACTGGAAGATCAGGCAGAGGAAGAAGGTGAGCCTTTCAACGGATATTCGGATGCAATACCTGATGTGCTCCAGCATCGGGTAGTTGAAAAAATGGCAGTTTATTCCATTGGTAAATGGCGCTTGCCATCGCCGTACTTCCCCGTGGTGATCCCTGACCACCATGGCAGGGATTCAGAGCATCTGGCCAAAATCATTAAGCAGCAATCAGGTGTTATCAAACGCTTTAATTCGTATCCTGCGCAGTTTGTTGTGTCGAGTTCTGTGGAAGTTGAGCCTATTGGGGCGTTGACGGCGGCGAGTGCTCTGCTTGATTACTACAAGGCCAATGGTATCCGGGCCAAGGTAGCTGATTTTGGCCCGGATGAGTATCGGGTCGTTCGTGATCTGGTTCATCCACTGGTGTCAGCAGATTCACTGCGCGCTAAGTTGGAAACGGTGGAGGCGACGAGCGTGGCTGTTGATGCAGCCGTGTCTGAATATTTTGAAGACTCGGTGCCATGGTTTGATGTGGGTGGTGATATTGAAAATGTCATGACATGGGATATGAAATACGTCATCAATGAAATTCTGAGCGTTACAAGTAAATCCGCAGAGTCTGACGATGATTACATCAAGGTGGTCGGTGAAACAAAAGTGTGGAAAGAACAGATCAAATCCTATGCCCGTCGGTATGGTGGTGGGTTCAAGTGGTTGCGGAACGAAGTTGCATGGGAAATTAAACGTGGAGCATTCAAGCTCCTAATCGAAGAATATTCACGCGCTGGTGAAGACCTCAGTATCCGTTAAGAGAAAACAAACATGGCATACACTGAATTTTTATTTGATCCTGAAACCGTGAAAAATGCTGTTGAGGAAATGACCGCAAATCTACAGGCCAGCAAAGATACGTCGGATTTCAAAGGGCACGCTTTGAATGTCATCAAACGGAGGTTGGCGAAAGAACCGGCTCGCTACAGGGACTATGGCCCGTACTGGTGGGAAATAAAGCGGTTGCTGGGAGAGGATGAGTATTACTTGGGTAGCGATGATGATGTTGGTGTGCGCGAAACGTATTCCGGCGAAACGCCGGAGGAATCCATCGTCAAAGCAGACATGTTCCGGGATCTGTATCTCAGTACCTTCTTCGTTGGCTCTAATCAGTTTGATTTGGATGGGTCAGGGGACGTGTGGACGCTTTGGGATGACGATATGGAAACCGCGATAGCCCAATCTGAACTCATGTAACCATACTGCTGGTGGATCGTCGGAAACACCAGCAGTGCCCCACCAGCAATACCCTCTACCATCAAGCCATAGTTAACACTGTGGCTTGTCATGGCAAAAACAAAGAAGAAAGGCGTCTGGCCCTTTCGTAAGGAAATTCAGGTTGCTGATGAAATTCAGGAAACCGCTTCCCAGGATGATCACGATTTAATTGATTCTGATGCCTATGCGTTTGAGGGGGCGGCTACCGTCTCGTCATTGCTCTCTGCAGGCAACCGTCAGGCACGTGCCCGCGCCAATATTTATGCTAAGTGGGCTGAAATGGAAGCAAACCCCATTGTTTCTACCGCTCTTCAGTTACAGGTGACAGGAGCACTTGGAGGCCATGAAACCACAGGGGCGCTGGTTTTCATTGAGCGTGCAGCACATGCATCCAAAGATGCTCAAAAAGCCAGGATTGCAGATGAAGTGGCGAAGGATCTGGGCGACCTGTTCAATCGCATTGCGTTTGAAGTGTCGTATACCGGGTCGGCTTTCGGGGATGCATATGCCCGTCTGTACTCTGAGGACAAGGTTGGCATCGTTGATATCAATACTGACGAAATGTTCAGGCCGACTCTTGTGCTCCCATTTCAGCGTGGCACTCGCACTGTCGGCTTTACCGTTGCTACCGGTAAAAAAGCTCAAGAACGACTGTCTATTGACCAGATGGCCCGGTTTAAAATGCCGCGCACACAGTGGGTTCCCCAGCATGGTGTTGTTCAAAAAGCCATTCGGATGGCTATTACCGAAGATGACCCCAAAAAACTACCGTTACTGCCAGCCATGGCGGGTGGCTCCCTCCTGTATAACGCGGAAGATGCATATAACAAGCTTAATACGGCCCTGATCGGGCTTGTAGGCCAGCGTCAAATGGATTCCATTGACGAAGAAATTGTGACTCTGAAAATGGATGGAATGACGAAGGAGCAGCAAAAGAAATTTCAGGAAAATGTTGTGACCATGCTCAAGAAGTCAAAGGAAATTGCCGAGCATGCTGTGAGAACCGGGGAGCCGTTTCTGGAACGCGTCAAACACATCCTGCCTGTGTTTCATGAGAAGCAGATACAGAGCATATCCAAAATGAGCGAGGGTGGCCGTAACACCACCATATCCACAGAAGACATCATGTTACATGCCCGGATGCTCGCGGGTTCTCTGGGAACCGATTTATCCATGGTGGGCTTTGCTGATCAGTTGTCAGGAGGTCTGGGAGATGGTGGGTTTTTCCGTATGAGTGCCCAGGCAGCCGAGCGTGCCCGAATCATCAGATCATCTCTGAGTCATTTCCTGAATCATATCGTAGACATCCATACGCTGAAAAAATACGGACTGGTTTTCAAGCCTGGTGAACGTCCTTGGGTGATCAGCTTCTATGGCTCGATATCAGCGCTGGAAGCTGAACGCCAGAAAACACAGATGGATAAGATGAATACCGCTCTGATGGTGCTGGGTGGGCTGTCGCAGCTACGGGAACTGGGATGGGGTGAGCAAGCCATCACCCAGTTTTTAACAAAAGAAATGCTGTTGGATGAAGATGATGCAAAGGTGTACGCAGAAGCAACCACCGGTAGCAATGATGAGGCTGGTCATGGCGCTGTTTGATCAAGTGAAAGCACGGTTGGCGCAGCAGCAGTCCAATTTGAGCGCTGGTGCTGCTGGTGGGCTTGGCGAGCGCATTATGAATGACGCTGCATTTGCATATCTGCCACCAGAGTTGCGCAAGATAAAGCGACAAGTAGAAACGGGTGACGTTGATGGCGCTGTCATGGATCTGGCCAGTAAGCTCGACAATAAGCTGGGTAGTCAGCTTATTCGTGAGCAGTTTATGAAAACCAAGTCCAAATTGTTCGGTGGAATGACGCCAGAAAAGGCCATCAAATACTACCAGGAGTTTTCGGCCCAGCCGTTGGCCAAAGAGAATCTTTTCCTGATTGAAGTGAGCCAAGACCCTGGGATATCGGATTCCAAACTTTTCAATATGTTTGTTCGTTCTATCGGTTATTCGCCATTCACAATATCGGGAGAGCGTAAACAGGTCGGTGGTTTGCAAATGGATGTTGTGACTGGCAGCGAGCCGGTAGAACTCAGAATCAGTACTTGGGATGACAAGCAGGGAACAATCCATGACTGGTTTAAAGGGCTTTCAAGCCTTGTTGCTCATTCTGACGGCACTGTTGGATTACCGGCAGAGTACTCTGTCGAAATTAAAATCACCCACAGCTACATCAATCCAGATCCTGACTCGCAGGAGAAAATAAAGGCGCTCGTGGAGAAAGCGCACTTCCGGCCGGTCTCAATTGAAACCAGCCTTGACCGCGATGGCCATGATTTTAAACGATTGGATCTTGTTTGGACTGAGGTGATTTAATGCCTGTACTAAATCATGACAGCCAAGGGTTTCTGATTGGTGATCGAATTGACCTAAAAGAGCAAATTGATGTTCTGAATGACATAAGGTCAGATATAGGTGCCATTCGTTCCATTCTGTCCAATGGCCCTGCCTGGCCACCAGCATTAACTGAACATGACGCTGGTGGTTCAGGAGTTGTTCGGAGCCGCCGGGAAAAAACCATTGTGCCGGATGCTGCTATTGCCACCCGCGAGACCAAGGGTGCGGGCCTTCTTTCTGGTGTCGTCACCCCTGCAGCAGAAGTGGTTGCGTATCACCAGTATGCCACCAGCGATATGGCACTGCCGATACAGGTGATACCTTCCTCTTCGCCTTCTACTGCGCGTCCCGCATCGACTGTGCTGGATGCTGCTGTTGCCACCCGCGAAACCAAGAGCGCGAACCTGCCTGAAGCTGTTGCGCAACCAAGCCCTGTCTTATTGCCTGTAGCCGAGCCGGAATCAAGCACCCGTAGAATGGATGGGCGCTTTGGGGGTGGAGATGTGCGGGCTTCTGACAAAAACACCAAAAGCCGACTTCTGGATAGTTTGGAGTCAATAAGCGGTGCCGCTGGCAACGTGGCGGCCAGTTCGCAAGCTGTTGGGGAAGTTGATCCGTCTATCAAGGCGGTAGGAGAGGTGTTAAGCCCTCTTTCTTCTGGGTTGTCGTCCGTATCGTCTGTGTTTCAAATTGATGATCAGGAGAAACTTCAGAAGCGTTGGTATCAAAAAATCTGGAGCGAATTGTCGTTGTTTCGCAAGTCTGAGACTGGGTACTCAAAGGCTCAAAACCGAATCCTGAAGGATATTGAGCGAAAACCAGTGGGTGGCAAGGGTTCTTCATTGATGACATCCATACTGGGGTTGGTAGCGGCTGTGGTGGCGGGTATATCGTCTCTTATCCCATCCCTGCCGGATCTTGACTTGCCAGGGACGGGGTCGAGGAGGGATAGGGATAGGGATAGGGATAGGGATAGGGATAGGGATGGAGGGCGGCGCGGCGGGATTGGTCGTGTGCTGCGTCGCATACCTGTTGTTGGTGCTCTGATTGCAAGCGGAATAGCGGCTTGGAATGCTCATGACATTGAGAGTGATGATGGCCTGGGTCGGAGAGAGAAAGATATCGAACATGGGGGCAATGCCGGTGGTGTGGCTGGTGGTATTGGCGGGATGTTTGCTGGTGCTGCTGCAGGAGCGATCGCTGGGCCAATTGGCGCAGCGGTGGGGGCTATCGTCGGTGGTTTCCTGGGGGATCAGGGCGGCAAAATCATCGGCGAAAAACTGGGTGAATGGGTCAATGACCTACGCTCTGCGGACATTCCAGGCAAGATTTCTTCGGCTTGGGATTCAACAACTCAATCCATAGAATCAATGTGGGATTCCGTTACAAGCAATTTTGATTTTGATGGTGCTCTGAAGTCCATAACAGACTTGATGGAAATGGGTGCGAATCTGTTTGACTCGCTGCCGGGCGTTGAAACCATTGCAGAATCTGGGTCAATGATCGTTGATAAAGCTGTAAGCGTGGTATCAGAAACTACAAGTAAAGTGGGCACGTACCTGACTGAAGAGAATGCTATCGGAAAAACGGTGACCGGATTTTACAAAAACGCGTCATCGTGGTTTGAAGAAGATGGGGTACCAATTTCTCCTTCTGTACCGGCTGTAAATTCCTTGCCTGCTCCCTCTGTAGCAGCATCAGTGCAGGGGTCTGCTGGCCTGGGAGTTACATCCGGCTACCGTGATGCTCCCGCAGTTGCGTTGTCGGTTACACAGCCAGAAATCAAGCTTCCAAAAGCACAGCATCCAGTTGTGATAAAGGATGCACCGCCGATTAAACCCACCAGCTCTGCTGCTGGTGGGCGTGGCGACGTAAAGGTCACTGTTCAGGTTCCGCAGGATGCTGGACAAGATGTGCGTGACCGGCGCATCGCGCATATTGCTACCGGTGGTGTAGGAGGGTGACTACTCCCTCTCTATGTCGATCCGTAGCAGCACACAGGCACAAAAAACCGCGAGCGTGGCTTGTGTTTTCTTTGTTATTTTCGGGTTGCGAATCTCTGAACTGGATTTTGACAGCGCCTTTTCAGTATTATCCTATGCGATCGTTGTTGTCAGTAAAGCTCATACAGGGATGTAACATGCCAGCCAAGTCATTGATTGTAACCCTGCTTCTAATAGCCATAACAGGCTGCTCTGTTCCCTTGACAAAGGAAGCCTCCAGGCTAAAGTTGGTACGTTCAAGCTCCCCAATATTGAATGACTGCACCCTGCTGGGGAGCGTTATCGGCAAGTCCAAGAGCGCTGCTTTTAGTGGTGAGATTGGCAGAAGTCAAGCAATCAATAACGCCATAAATAAAGCCGCCGCCAACTTCCCAGGCTCTGATACCGTCTCAATTACTTCATCGAAATGGCAAGTCGTCGGCGGGCGAGCTGATGCCTTTGTATATAACTGTTCTGAGCCTAAGGTGAATCTAATTCGTAAAGCAGAAGAGAGGGTCGAGCCTACAGCCATAACAAATGAACTCATAAGAAAGGCCCAAAAATGTCAGAAGTCAGGCGGTATTTGGGTGAACAACACTTGTGTTATTAACATAGATTGAATATCGCACAATCATTTCGTTGTTGCATGTGATGTCATTAATCTCGAATAAGCATTTTCATCAAGTTTGAGGTAGAGTTGAAAATAGTGGTACAAACCGCTTATTGACAATAAAAGGAGTTTTTATGAAAAAAATAGTTGCTGTATTGGCCCTGATTGCTGTTGCCAGCCTTTCACACTCACATGGCGGCGGCTGCCGTAAAGACAGTCCGCAAGGCCAATGCTGCCATGCTGGTTCTAAGCCATACCACTGCCACTGATTGACCTTGAAAGGGAGTATGCTGTCCCCTTTCTACATGTCGTCCAACAGTGCTTGAACCCATTGTTGTCGTGCTTGCTAAAATCTACACCCTGTTGGACTATTGCTGTTCATGCTCGCATTCAATGGATTTGATGGCATTCGAGATGGAAGGAGTAAGAAAATCAAGGAGAGTGGAATGAATGAGCGAATAGGTATCGCCTTTGGATTTACGCCCGGCACGGCTTTGACAGTCAGCAGTTTTAAACTGAGAGTGGTTGGGAGGGGGTGCAATGCTAGCCTTTAAAACTTTTCTGGCTTCAATCGTCGGTGTGGTTCTCGCTGCCGGTATTGTTTATGGTTTAGCTGAGTTAACGGTGTTGTATCCAGATTACTGGTTTACTGTTGTTTTTTTGTCATGGCTGGTATTGGTTTTGATTGCATATCGAGGGTCAAGACAGTTTAAGCTGAGTGATGGCGATGAAGGCATGGTTATTTATCAAGATTACTATGATTTGTTTAAATGCCTTTCGGTCGTAGGAGTTCCAGTTATTTTATATATTATCGGTGCTCAATTTGGGCAAGTTGAAGCCGCACAGGTGGCATCTGCTATATTCGCTTCTGGCATGTTTCTTCATATTTGCTATGAGTCAGCCAAGATCAACAGGCTGCTGGAATTGCCAGTTGTTTATCTTGTGAAGTTTTCAACATCGTTTTTGTGGTTTATCGCAATTTTTCAGACGCTGAACCCATCAGGAAACAATGCAGCGGCGCGTAGGAAGAGTCGAGCAATAGCCGCATTGGTTCTATTTTTTCTAACGCCAATTATCAATATGTTTGTCTTGGATGATAACGGGAAAGAATTGATAAAAAACAAGTTTAGGGGCCGTCGCTTTCAGGGTGCTCGCCAAATTCGTAATGCTATGAACTCGTGAGGACTTAACAGTGAGAGCAAGACAGTTTATCGATCAGCTACGCCATGTCTCTACTGGCACCCCTTTTGATGCAAAGTTGGCAGATTCTGAATTTGGCCCATTCAGTAAGGGAGTGGCCAACGTTAAACAGGGGACACCATTCATCATTCTGGAATTTTCGCCAGAGGGCAATATGAGAACAGATGAGGTCATTCAGAAAATTACCGAATTGGCAGATTCTGCACCGTTTGATCCCATCGTTACAAATGCCCGGCTGAATGAAGCCCCCCAGGAAATTCAGCGTATTTACCATGAGCCACCAGTCACTATCATTGAATTTGGTGGGCCGCTGAATACCAACGCCTTCTGACCCGGAAACACCCACCAGCTTGCCCCCTTCTCAGGTGAGATTATAAACGCTGTTCTTTGGAGTGGCGTTTATGCAAACCGACATCATCACCTACAACTTGGCCAATCGTGGCCGTCACTACACTGGCAAAGATCGCAGTTTTAACTGTCAGCAGATTGCTGCATTGATTAATAGCCCGCGTATGCAAGAAATGGTTAAATCTCGTGATGTGCTTGGCTATTACGGTCATTGGCCACGTTTGGCGTTCGGCTGGAATCCTGCTGAGGGTGGCATCTTGAAAGGGCAGGTCAACTCCCTGGAACCGGCTCTGGTGACAACGCTGCTGGAAGCCGATGACGATGGCACTATTCGTCATCAAGCTGAGTTTCTTTCAACAAACCCCGGTAAGATCGCTCGCTCAATGCATGTGTCGCGCGTGGGCGGCTTTTCGTCTGCGATTGATGAGAGAAAGCCGCATTTCTATGGATTTGATTACGTCAAGGAGCCAAATTACAACCAAAACCGAGGTTACGGTTTGTCTCTGGATTCTGTGCAGAGTATGGAGCCTGGGCAGCGTTATGAGGCGGTGAATACGGAACAGCAGGACGGTCTGATATACCTACTTGATTGCGCACGCATCAGAGAAAACGCGGCGATGGAGACCATCGAGCGTCTCGGCTCAGAAAACCAACAATATTTGTCACTGCTGGTGGCTGGTGGACAGTCGGATACGGTCACATTGGATGGCATCACCGGCCACCAGCGTCCGGTGCTCACAAGTACGTACAATGACATCCTGTCTGATATTCAGAGTTTTGGTTCTGCGCCTTTGCAGACGCTTGAAAGCCCCGATGAAAAACCGGCTAAACAAGATTTGGAAACACGTCGTATTTATGCTCGATTGGGTTGTAACTAGTAATGGATATTATCAGTGACCCATTGAAGACGGGGTTTGGCTTATTCCTGGGGCGTTGGTATGAGGATATGACTCCAACGACTACAGCCATGGCAGAATACCTGAAGCGCGGACTGGACAAGTCTATCGCTTATGCGCCTGACCGAATGATCGATGAAGCTCAGGCAATGGTGGATTCATGGCACAAAAACGATACTGATCAGGCTGCAACCAAGCCACCAAAGTTGCCTGTGGTGCTGGTGGCCATCGCGAAGGACTTTACTCCCACTGATCGATCACGTGGCCGTCAAGTGCCGGAGCATGTTGTTGGTGTGCCAGGTACTGATGACAAAGCCGTGCGAATGAAAACACTGAAGGCTGATTTTCGCGCGCAGCTTTGTATTGCTGCGCACGATAGTGCGACTGCACGATCCATTGCCGGGCAATTTCACACGTTTCTTGAAGTGTACCGAGGGTTTTATGCACCGCACTCCATCTGTGGCAAGGCGGTGCAATGGCCGGTGAATATCGAATCCCCTGAAGCCTACGGCAGCTCCATACCGACTGACTCAAAGAACCTCACAATACTGGCCATAGACCTGACTCTACAAGCGACTATTCCACTTGTTGCTGATGATGATGTTCCCCTTGTTAATAACGCCAGTATTGCCGGGAGAGTATCGAAATGAATAAACCTGCAGCGGTATTTATCCGAGCCGCCATCTCTGGGTATATGGGAGAGCCTGTAACGCTGTATGGCTTGTATGCGCCCGACAGAGACATCCTGATGATTAGTCGGTTGACGGCATTTGAACCCTCTCGGAAAAACGATAGCTACACACTGATCACCAATAAAAAAGGCCATGCACACGACTATTTTTTCAGTGATCAACTGATCATGAATGGCGTTGAGGCTTTTTATGATCGCCAAAATTCAAAAACACAAAAAGGTGGTGTGGCCCTCAAGATTGATCCAGTAGTGGCCACCGCCAACCCTATCAGTGTCATCGAGCGCGACAGCCTTGATGCCAATGGTTGGAAATATCGGCTTTCTGATCTTACGAACTCCCATGTCGCTGTGTTAGCTACGTGCCTATACGTTTCCAATGTTGCGGATATTTCTCAAACCCTGGATATGGCTGATGATCTATCAAATCTGATGGCCGGTCATGTCGTGACGATTTAGCAGGCGCTGACAATGATTGAAAAAAACCCCCAGGCTGCCGGTAGCTACTATCGGCAAATACGTGACTTCGCCAAGGCGGCGCGAGAGTGGCACCAAGGTGTGATCTGGTACGAGACCAAGCCAGATGAAATGTTTGATCTGAGTTTGGTTTCGTACCGCGTGTACGGTCGTAGGGATGAGTTTCTGGCGGTAATGGCAGCGGCAGGCTTGGATACGCTGGAGCAGCCGCTGGAACAGCAGCGACTGGCTTTGCCGAATGAGTCCGTGCTGTATCGAATCAAGCGGCTTGCGGGGTTTGAGTCACTATCGGAGTACCGGAGCAACCACCAGCCAACGTGGATTGATATATGAGTGACGATGATGATGAGCTGTTCCGGGTTGGTGGGCACGTAAAGGAACTGCGGTGGCGTCTGGACGAAGACGCAAGGCAGAGAGAGGAAGCTGAAAACAAGCCCAAGAACCAAAATGTCATTCTGACCAAGCGCGATGTTCAAGGCGAGTGGGATGCCTCTCGGACGCTGTTCACCACGATGGGTGGCAAGGTGCGGCCCATCACCCGCCATGACATGGCACTGTTTCGCCAAAATATGCGAGTGGCTCGCGCAAACTTCAAAGGCGAGGGAATTACGCCGCAGCAAATCATTGATGTATCGGCGGCAACGCCTCTGAACTACAAAAACCCAGACGATAACAATGGGTGCAGCAATGATCTTGAGAAGGCCCGGCGTGAAATTCGGATTGCTATTCCGGTGTCCATCAGAAGAGACGAGCTACGGATTAAAACCAGTGCCAGCGGCAGCAGCGGTAAAACCTCTCACATCATCAACGTGAAAATGAATGCTATGAATGAGGCCGGTATTCGGCTGGCCAGCGTGAAGGCAGGGGATGATAAGGCCATAAAGCGAGTGGCGAACTGGTTGAGAAAACAAAAAATGGCGTTTGAGTGTGACTGTGAGCGCCACCGGTACTTTTTTCGTTATCTGGCCACGATTGGCGGGTTTGCCGCCGGACGGCAGGAGCTGGGTTATCCCAAAATCCGTAACCCTCACCTGCGTGGAGTGGCATGTAAGCACGTGATCAGGGCTATGTCTGAACTGCAGTCATCAGCAGTGTTTGAGCAATTCCTGATTATGCACCTGAAGCGCTTGCAGGCATCGGATAATAACAGGGCAAACTCGCGTCTCAGTCAGAAAGAGGCCAATGCGATACAAGGCCGTCCGGCGCGCACACGGCAAATTAACACGACGGATGATAGGGAGGCCCGAAATAGACGAGAACGTGCTCGCAGGGCTGAATTACGAGCCTTGCAGCAGGCTGTACAGTCTGCCCCCCGTGTTAAATCTGTTGCAAATGGAAGTCCGGCTAAGGCAACGCGCCGGGGCGAGCTTGCGGACTATGCCCGGAAACTTCAGGCCGGTGCCATCTCTCATGAAGACTTTATGGCAGAGCTGGCCAGGCAGGGGTTTGTGTAATGCTGAACAATATTGCTGGTGGCGTTAGCCGGATGATTCGGAACGTCGTCATAAACCACCCCAATACGCTGGAGTGCCAGGTGTTCCGGCGCTCTGTTTTGCGTACATCGGATACCGTATCTGGCGGAATGCCCACAATTGGTGGGTTGGGCGTGCTCAGCGCTGAAGATGAGCATGATATTGAATATGAGCATGTGGGGAATGGCTTTGCCTTACCTGCTGAACAGTTTTCAGCGTCATCGCTGGTGGATCGTGGTGACGCCACATACCAGAGTGGCGACGAACGCCAGTACTTGATTGAACCGGAAGCTATTGAGGGTGATGACGGGTTCAGAATCAAGAAAAACGATGTGATTTATCTGATTTTGGGGGATTCCGTCCGGCTGGCCCTGGAAATTGTATCCATTCAGGCGGGGGTCAATATGTCGCCATACCCGTCTGGGTATGTGTGTAACCGGCGAGCGGAACTGGATCTGCTGCCTGAACCAGAGGAGGTGGCACCATGACATCGGTGTTTAATACTGCTGATATTCAGCCTATTACAGTGTCCGGGGAGCATGAGGAGAATTTGAAGCCTCATCATACTCACTACAAAATTACGCTGCGAGGTACTGCCGCTACCGTGGCATTCAAGCCAGTGGGTTGTGATGACTTTGACGTATTTGCTGATCCGGCGGATGCCAATATAGCGGATGGCAGTTCGGCTGTGTTTCCAGTTGGCCCGAGCC
>Ga0193958_1000222_pt1 | contig 23989 bp, 14 predicted proteins | sample FB_1_MG_FD_140320 | JGI IMG/M metagenome (GOLD analysis project Ga0193958, IMG submission 140320) | Microbial mat bacterial communities from the Broadkill River, Lewes, Delaware, United States - FB_1_MG | ecosystem: Environmental > Aquatic > Freshwater > River > Microbial mats | place: USA... | reverse complement strand
TTGTCAATATGTAAAATATACTTTACCTTTAAAAATAATTTAAAATGTACTAATATGAAATCAAGATTTTTATTTTCACACAAATTAAAACCTTTAGGCTGGATTTTATTTTTAATTGGAGTAGTTCTAGGAACTATTTTAATGGTAAATAAATTTGATATTCCGAATTGGGAAATAAAAGTATTTCCTTTAATTAGTGGAGAAGATTCATTTTTATCTAGTCCTGCTTTTGAGTGGAGCAAAAACAACATAGCCGATGAGTTGGCTTCTCTATTATTAATTATTGGTGGTATTTTAATTTCATTTTCTAAAACAAAAGATGAGGATGAATACATTTCAACAATTAGAACTGAGTCTTTAATTTGGTCGGTATATGTAACTTATGGAATTCTTATTTTAGCAATTTTATTTGTTTTTGGTATGGATTTTTTTAATATCTTAATTTACAATATGTTTACATTATTGTTCTTTTTTATGTTGCGTTTTCATTATGTTTTATACAAATCTAAAAAAGCAATTGCTCATGAAGAATAATATAAAAGTAGAGCGAGCCATTCATAATATAACTCAGGCAAAATTAGCTGAAATGATTGGTGTAAGCAGACAAACCATAAACGCAATGGAATTAAACAAATATGTGCCTTCAACAGTACTAGCTTTAAAAATATCTAAAATATTTAAAAAGCCAGTGAATGAAATTTTCTTTTTAGATGCTAAAGACTAGTTGATTTTAATAATATTATTTTTTGAAATTTTATATAAAAAACTGTTTTTTTATTAATTAAAAAATATATTTGTGCACATTCAAGCCCCATATGAAGTACCTATTTCTATCTTTTACCTTTTTTTTTAGTTCAATTGTTGTTGCTCAAGATTTACAAGTTTTGAATGAAATAGAGCAATTAAATGCTAAAATTAAATTGTCTAAAAAAGGAGAGAAATTACAACTTATGGATAGCCTAGGTAGTGTGGTTAACTACAATCCAAATTTAAATTACGATTCAATTGTAAAAGCTACAATAAATTTTGCTTTACAACTAGATTCTATAGGTGTTGCGGCAAATAATACTGCTAATTTAATTTATTATAATAATAGTATTGTTGGCAAACCTAAAGAAGGACTAAAAGTTTTTAACCAGTTTTTATCTAACAATTTAATTATAAAAAATGATTACGCGTCTGCAAGATTCTATTTGAATGGTGCTGATAGTTATTTTTTTATAAATGACCATAATAAAGCTTTAGAAAATTATAAAATAGCTGAAACATACGCATTAAAAGCTAAAGATGAAGGGCTTCTTGGTTTTGTTAATTTATACACTGGTCAAACAAACGAAACTTTAGGGAATTTTATAAAAGCATCTCAAAATTACGATAAAGCTTACAGTTACTTTTTAAAAATTAAGGACACATTTAACATATTGAATTCTAAAAATTCATTATCAATATTATATAGTAAAAATGGTTTTTTTGAAGAAGCACAAAAAGAGCGTTACGAATCTATTTCGCTTTTAAAAATAACTAAAAATTATGGTCAATTAGCTACTGTTTATTATAATTTAGCACTAGATTATAATAAATTAGAGGCGCAAGATAAAAGAATTTCTAACCTACTAAATGCGTTAGAAACTAATAAAAAATCTGAAAACAACCATTTAATACATCCAACTATTTTAAATGGTTTAATTATTGCTTATGCACAAAATAAGGATATTTTATCAGCCGAAAAATATTTAAATGAGTTTGAAAGTAATAGTAAACTATTATCAAAAGAAAAAAATAATGATCACCACCATGAGGCAATTATGAATATTGAATTTGCTAAAGGTAATTTTAAAAACGCATTGGTTATTTGTAAAAACTTATTGAATTCTAAAATAAGCAAAGGAAATTCATTTGAGATTGAGCGTTTCGAAAAGTTTTTATTCTACTAATACGTTCAAGAAATTCAGCTTCTAGAAGACAAAAATTACAACAAGAATTCTCTAGAAATCTAATAAAAGTAAAAGAAAATGAATCTACAAGATTGGCAAGAGAATTACACGATGGTGTTGGTCAGAAATTAATGTTGTTAACAAAAAGAACGAAGTCAACAGGAAATGCAGAGTTAGAGTCTTTAGCTAAGAGTACGCTTGAAGAACTCAGGAATATTTCACAAGGGCTTCATCCAATTAGTATAAGAGAATTTGGATTTACAAATGCCACTATATCTTTAATTAATGAAGTAGATTTACATACGGATATTTTATTTACAAATTCCATTGAAATTATTGATGATTTTATCAATGAAGATAATTCATTACATTTATATCGCATTATTCAGGAAATATTAAATAATGTAGTAAAACACTCAGATACAAAATCTTGTTTTTTCTCAATTAGTTCAACTAAAAAACAACTAAAAGTTGTAGTTAAAGATAAAGGTAAAGGGTTTGATTATGTTAAAAAGAAGAAGGAAAATACTACTTTGGGAATGGGAACTATTTTTGAAAGGTGTAAAATAATTAAAGCAAAATTAGCAATTGTTTCTGAGCTAGAAAAAGGAACTAAAATCGAAATAATAATTCCTAAAATATGACAAACCTCAAAGTAAAAGATATTTCAATTGTAATAGCAGATGATCATCCAATGCTTTTGAAAGGATTGAAAGAAGAATTAACACTAAACCATTATAATGTAATTGGAGAAGCCACTAATGGAATTGAGGCTTTAGAACTCATTATAAAATTAAAACCAAGTATTGCAATACTTGATATTGATATGCCTTTTTTTACAGGGTTTGAAATTGTAAAATTAGTTAAAGAAAAAAAAATACCAACCAAATTTATTATACAAACATTTCATAAAGATTTAAACTATATTTCACAGTCAAAATTATTAAATATTCAAGGCTATTTATTAAAGGAGGATTCATTTTTAGAAATTGAAAAATGTATAAAAAAAGTTGTAAAAAACAAAGTTTATTATAGCCCATCTATTAAAAAATATTCATTAAAAAGCGCATCAAAAGAAATCCAAAAATTACAGCTATTATCTCCTTCAGAAATTACTATTCTAAAACTTATAGCTAAACAAATTTCAACAAATGATATTGCTCAAACTTTAAGTGTATCTCCACGAACCATAGAAAAACACAGGAGTAATATTATTTCTAAAATTGAAATTTCAAATTCAACAAACACTCTTACAAATTGGGCTATCAATAATCAAAATATAATTACATCCATTTAAAAATTAGCTTTTTAAGCTAATTTTTAAAATATCCTAGACTAACAAATGTTATTTTATTAGCATTTTAAGGACATAAATCTTTTAGATACGTATTAATTCTATTTAATTACGTAGTAGTACGTATTTCAGTATTTAGTAGTTAAAATTAACTTCGCAAATTGATTTTTATTAAAATCAGACCAAAAAGTTAAACTTAAAATTAAAATCTATTAAATTATGAAATCAAAAATACTATTACTATCGTTTTTAACATTGTTTACTATTGCAATAAATTATGCGCAATCATCAGCTTCACAAGCTGGTATTGCAGTGCAAGGTATAGCAAGAGATGCTAACAATACTGCATTAACTAATAAAAATATTAGTCTTACATTTGAATTGTATTATTTAAATGCTTCAAGTCTAGAAGAACCAATTTATACCACAACTGTAAATGTAGAAACTGATGCTTTTGGTATTTTTTCTTATATAATTGATCCTACCGCAATTAATAATTCAAAATTTGCAAACAATCAAGCTTATTTGAGGATTAAAAAAGGTGCAGAAATAATTTCAAATGAAATCTTTAAACATGTGCCTTATGCTATTGCCGCAAATAATGGTGTGCCTACAGGCTCTATTATGCCTTTTATAGGAACAGAAGCTCCTGATGGTTGGGCTATTTGTAATGGCTCAGAGCTGCCAAGTACAGCTACAAAATTAATAGCAATGGTTGGTAATAATGCACCAGATTTAAGAGGAATGTTTTTAAGAGGTGCTGGGAAAAACAATGTTACAGGATATACCGAGAATGTAGGCCCTAATTTGAAATCAAGGCAACAAGATGATAATTTGGCGCATAGTCATAATCCAGGGACTTTAGATACTGAGGGTGGAGCACACGTTCATAAGTATAATGATACGTACGGTTTTCGACAGGATGTTGGAGCTTCTGGTCCTTTTGGCAGAGCAAATGGAATTACACATGAAGAGAAAACTACCGAAACAGAAAAAAGAGACGATTCAACGGAAGGACACGACCACACTATCGTTGGTAAAACAGCTGAAACCGGAACAGAATCTCGCCCAGTTAACTACGGTGTAAACTATATTATTAAACTATAAGTTATAATTATGAATAAAATAATTATAACACTAGGCCTTTGGTTCCTGGTTACAGGGCTTTGGGCACAAAATGATGATGGAGCAAAGATTGTTCCCGTTTCACAAGCCATACAAAATAAGGGTTTTAATATTCAAGTGGGACGTCCATACCTTGGACAAAACTCAAACAGTGTTGAACGTATAGCAAACCCTATAGATGTTAGGTTTCCTTGGGGAGTATTGTATCTCTACAAAACATTTGCTGAAGAATCTTTTGACGTTTCAAAAGGGTATTTTGGAGATAAAATTTTGATAAATTGGGATTTAAGAGCAAATTTTGATTTAATAACTTCAATTAAAATTTATAAGAGAATATATAACGAATCAGGAACAAACCTTTACGAGTTTGTAGGAAGTGTTTCACCCAGTGAAACCGCCTATGAAGATAAGTATGTTGAAGGCGGTGTTTTGTATGAATACAAAATTGTAGGCGAAGGTATTAGTGAAATAGAAAGTTTATACAGTACTTATATTAAGGGTATTGGATACAGAAACCCAACAGCCGTAGTTACAGGAAATGTGAGTTATAAAGGAGGAAATCCAGTTAAAGATGTTATTGTGAAAGCAAGTTCAGAAGGAAGTGGTATTAATCTAGGGAGTTCTTTAAAAATTCCTGAAACGGCAACCTTAAAAATAGAGGAGTTAAGCACCCCAATTACAACTGCTGTAACTTTACAAGCTTGGGTAAAACCTGAAACAACATTCATAAACGATACAGGAACACCAATAAACTTATTTAAAATTTCGAATTTCGATATTAATACTCTTGATGTCAAAGTTACTTTATTAGCAACTTCAAAAATACTATCTGTAAATATAGGAGACAGTGAATACCAGTTGCATAATTATTATCCATCTGGGAAATTAAATTCCAAGGGAAATGATATAATGGTCCCTGTATCAAATTTCAATACCAGTTTTATCCATTTTTCAGTTGTTATAGATGATGGAAATGTTCCAGTACTATACATAAATGGTAGAGAAATATCAGAACCATACAAAGAGGAAATAAATAAAAAATTAGTTGATGTAGATCCAAATTATACCGCACCATATTTTAATGTTACTATTCCAACACAAACAAATACTCTTAGTTTGGGAGGAAACAATACAGAATGGGATGATATATATGTAGGAGGAAATAAAAACAGCTTAGTAGATGAAATCAGAATTTGGAAGTCAGCTTTAGAATCCAAAAAAATTAGAACAGATTATTCAAGATACATTAGTGGTAATGATTCTAGATTGGTAACTTATATAAGAGCTAATGAAAAAGTTGGGTCTTTTGCTTATGATTTATCTAGAAATGGATTTAATTACAATAAAAACCATGGAGAATTATGGCAAACAACAACAAATAGTACTGATAAAGTATTATGGGCTATAGGATCTGGTAATTTTCCAACTGCAGATCAGCTAGGTATTTTAGGAGTTACAGATGTTAATGGAAATTACGAAATTACAGCAATTCCATATTCTGGTACAGGAGAATCGTTTAATATTACACCATTATATGGGGTGCACCAGTTTGAGCCAGGACAACAATTAGTGTTTTTAGGACAAGGTTCTGAAGTAGTAAACAAAATTGATTTTATAGATATTTCATCATTTAGTTTTAAAGGAAAAATTTTGTTTGATACTCGAGGGGTATTTAAATCTTTTACAGAAACCACACCGGCTAATGATTTAAATAGTGGAGATGAATATTATAATGCTTCACAAATAATAGGAGAAGGTTATAATTATTACGAAACATTAAGTGATGGTAAATTATCTAAAGGAGAATATTGGTATAATGAAAACACTAAAAGGTACGAAAAATATGCTACAATTTATTCAGATAATGTAAATGTTTATGTAGATGGAAATATTGTTTTAGACGAAAATAATTCACCTGTAGTATCCAAATCGGAGGATGGACTTTATGGATATTTTGATATTCAAGTTCCAATTGGTAATCATTATATTACAGTTAAAAAAGATGGACATGAATTTAAGTATGGAGGAAGATTCCCTGCTGAACCTGGAACTTTTAAAGAGTTTTTTGAAGACTCTAATGAAGCTGTAGTTTTTGTTGATAGCACAAGAGTCACTGTTGTTGGTAGAGTTGTTGGAGGAAGTGTTGAAGCTGCAAAATCTATTGGGTTTGGAGATCAAGGTTTATTTGAAAAACCAGTAGATATTAATGGTGTTACAGAAACTCTAACCATAAGTTCTAAAAATAATATTGGTGTTGCAGCAGTTAAGTTGGGCTATATACCACCTGGAGCAACTGAAAGTGAATTAGAAACAGAATTTAATTTTGAAACCAACATTGAAACAGGAGAGTATAGAGTAAATGTAATACCTTTAAAATATCAGATTAATCAATTAAATGGGTTACAGATTAAGAGTAATTTAGCAATAAGTATTTTAGAAGCTAACGAAACACTTAATGTTTCTAGAGTTTCAGATCCATTATTTCCAGAATTTGAATATGCAGATGGTAGTTTTGAGTTTGGAGAACCTTATCACTATGAAAAGAGTTTTATCTTTAGATCAACACCCGTTCTTAGAGTATTAAATCAAGCTTCTGAAAATACAATTACAGTTAATGAAATTGATATTAGCACAGAAGGTTTTCAATACCCTGTTTATAAACAATTCAATGATTATGAAATTTTACTAAAAAGCTTTGAGCCTTATATAAATAGAGATTCGGACACTGAAGTTGAAGACATTGTACCTATTCTTGACGGAGAGTTTAAAGCAACTAATAATTTAGCTTTAGCAGGTTCTGAATCTTTTGATAGGGATATTAATGATCAAAGTATAATTATTTATAAGTTTAGAGGAGGTATGCCTGCAGCTTCTACCCCATTTACAAGAACTTTAAATATAAAGTACCGAATAAATAATATAGACTATGAAGCTGAGAATTACATAAAAAAAGGAATTATTTTAGGAGGTCAATCAGACGGAAGTCAAACATTTCTAACTGCGGCTCCCGATGTTCCAGATATTATTCTGCGTGACCCTCCTGGCTCCAATAGTTTTGCTTCTATTGAAAAAGGAGAAAGTATAACATTTACTACGGAAAGTAATATATATATGCTTCTGCAAGTGCATCAAAAGAGTTAAAGGTGTTAGCAGGTATTGAAATTAAATCTGGAGGAGGCTTAGCAGGTCCAGTAATTGAATCGGAAGCCATAAACACATTAACAGGAGAGTTAACTCTAACTACTTCTTCTAAAACAGGTGAAAATTTAACTAAAACATACACTTTTAATCAAACTATTTCTACAAGTGATGATCCTGAGTATGTTGGTTCTGAAGGTGATTTATACATAGGACAATCTAAAAATTATTTTTATGGTTCGTATGATGATATTCAGGCTTCAAGCTCACAAAAAAGTGGGGAAAATACTTTTATTTTAGAAAATACTCAGGGTGAAAAAGTTTTTATAAGTAAGCAAAAAGCCATGTATTTTAGAGAAGAGCCTTCAAATACATTTTTTATATTATCTCAAAAGCAGCTATTAGAAAGTGTAATTCCAGAATTGGAATTGATTATTCAAAATATTGATAATGGGATTATTAGTGAAGATGATGATGGGGTTGTAGATAAAGAATATTACGAACAACAAATAAACTTATGGCGTAATACAATTTTAGAAAATGAAAGAACAAAATATAGATCTTTATATGATAGAGTAACAGTAAAAAATGAGTTAGATAATAAAATAAATAATTTTATTAATGAGTTAGAAGTTACAATTGATAATGCTGAACTTGGAGCGGGAGGTTCAGGATATGAAGATAGATTAAAATCTAAAATAACAGATTCTAAAAAGTTGCAAAATTTAGTGAATAGTCAATTTGAAGAAAATATTTCTTTTGATGCTGGTGTTGGTGAATTTACTAGGAGTGTTGAAACCATAATAATAAACACTACTTCAACAGAATTTAATCTAGAGTTTGAAGAAGCTTTCTCCTTACAGTTTGGTGGCGCCATTAATAAATTCGGATTCATAACTACAACTTCAGGTTTTTTAAATCAAGAATTAGACGCGTCATTATCAGAAGAAGAAACTTCAACGGTTAACATTAGTTACACCTTAAAAGATAATGATCCTGCAAATGCGTTAAGTGTAGATGTAGTAAACTCATTTGATGGTAATGGACCAATATTTAGTACTATTGGAGGAAGAACTTCGTGTCCTTATGAAGGACCTGAGATGTCTAACTTTTTTAATAATACAGACTACGACCCATTAGCAACAATTATACCTGAACTTCCTGAGGATAAAAGAGAACAATTAAGTTATGCAACACAAAAAGCGGAAGATCCTTTTATTAGTGTAGAAATAGCAGATATAAGCAATGTGCCTGAAAGCAACAACGCAGAGTTTAAATTAATATTGGAAAATTTAGCCGATGCTAATAGTGATGCTGCCAATTTTAATTATTTTGAATTGATTGTTGATAATACAACCAATCCAAATAATGCTTTAATCAATTTAAATCAAAATGGAACTATTGTTTATATACCTTACGGAGAACCTGTAGAGTATACATTAACATTAGGCAAATCGGTTTCAGATGTTTATGATTACGAAAACATACGAGTTGTATTACAATCTCGTTGTGATCCAGTAAATGTATACTCTGAAGTGTTTTTATCTGCTCATTTTGTACCATCTTGTTCTGAAGTAGAAGTGACTGCACCGTTAACAAATTGGGTTTACAATAACAAAACTGCATATAATATTGATGAGACAATAAATCCATTGCAAGTAAAATTAGCAAGTTTTGATACTAGTTTTAACAGTTTTCAAAAGCTAGATTTAGAATATCGTTTGGCATCATCTCCAACATGGACAAGGTTACAAACATATTATGCTACACAAGAATTTTATGATGAAGCAGTAGCTGCAAATGAAACTGAAATTGCATTAATTGATGGACCAGAACTTATTTATTCTCTAGATATTGTTGGTTTACAATTGCAAGATGGCGACTATGAATTAAGAGCAAGAAGTACCTGTACAAACGACACCGAGTATATTTCAGAAGTCGTAACAGGTAGAGTTGATTTAACTAGCCCACAAAGGTTTGGAACACCATTGCCAATAGATGGAATTTTAGGTATTGGAGAAGATTTAAAAGTAAGTTTTAATGAACCTGTCTTTTTCAACTCAGCCATAAGTACTATTGAAATAAAAGGACAAACAAACCAATTGCCAATCAATCATAATGTTTCTCTTTATTTTGAAGGAGCTACGAATACAGCAGTTATAAACAAACCAAAAATCACAAAAGGAGATTTTACATTGGAATTTTGGATGAATAATAGTACAGTTGCTGGAACCGCCAATATTATAAAGCAAGATGAAGGTTTAGATATTAGCCTAAATAATGGCGAAATTTCATTTTCATTAGGTGGAATTACTGCCAAAGGAAGCATCGCTAACGATGGATTGTACCATCATTATACATTTACGCATAAAAACAGTACTGGAGAAATTAGTATTTATCAAGACGATGCCGAAATTGGAGGAAATACTGGTTCACCCAATGTAGACTTTACAAATAATAACCCATTAATAATTGGTGGTAATTCTTTTGTTGGAAATATGCATGAACTTCGTTTATGGAACAAAACCATAAGTTTAGAAAATGCGTATGCAAAAATGTACGACAAATTAATTGGTAATGAAGCCCATTTAATTGGATACTGGCCAATGGATGAAGGAAGAGGAGAAATTGCAAAAGACTTGGCAAGGTATAAACATGCACAAGTTAATGCAGCCTGGGATATAAAACCAAAGGGAACTTCTTATGAATTTGCAAATAACCAATATTTAGCATTAGATAATGTCGGTTTTGTTCAGTTGACTAATGAAATGGATGCAACTATTTCGTTCTGGATGAAAACAGCAACAGCTCAAGAAGCAACACTATTTTCAAATGGTAAGGGTGATGGTTCAGATATTGTACAGCCTAACGGACGCACAAATAAATGGGCAATAAACATGAACAATTCAGGAATGCTAACCTTTGAAAGTGAAGGAAATTCCTATCTACTAACAAACCAATCTGTTGCAGATAATAATTGGCATCATATTACCTTGTTATTTAACAGAATAGGTTCCTTAAGAACCTATGTAGATGCAGCGCCTGTTTCTTCAAATTTAATGACTAATATTGGAGGTTTCTCAGGAAATAAAATTTGGTTAGGAGCAAGAGGAACTGTTGATTTAGCTGGAAATGAAACTATCGATAATCAATTTACTGGTAAAATAGATGAGTTTAGATTGTGGAACACCTTACGTAATGTTGAGCAGATAAGTAGAGATCGATTTAATGAAGTAGCTATTGAAAGTATTGGATTGGTATTATATGCCAAAATGAATGCTCCTGATCCTGAAAATGGAAATGGACCTAGATATTTTCACGCTGATGTAAACGAAACTGTAGCCGCAAGTTTAGCGCTCTTAAATAGTGGAGATATAAATTTCTCTGATGATGTACCGGCTATTAAACCTGAGAGAGAGCTTCTTAAATTTGAAGTAAATCGAGTAATAAATGGAGATGAAATGATTTTAGAACCTGTTGTAACAGATTGGGCTTCACTAGAAGGTCAAATTCTAGATATTACAGTGCATAGAATGTTTGATAGTGCAAATAACAGACAGCAATCTCCAATTACTTGGACTGCCTATGTAAAACGCAATGAAGTAAGCTGGTTTGCAGATGGTTACAATGAAATTGTTGATATTGTAAAAAATAGTGGAGAAGAAAAATCATTCGAAATAACTTTAATTAATAAAGGTGGAAAAGGTCAACCATTTAATATCTCAAATATACCTAGTTGGTTAAAGTTAAGCAGTACTTCAGGAACTTTACAACCTGATAGTAAAATAATAATTACAGCCACAATAGATAAAGAATTAACTGCAGGTGAATATTTAGAGAATTTGTATTTGCAAACCGATTTTGGTTTTGATGAAAAATTACAAGTAAAAATTAGGGTATTGGCACAAGAACCAGACTGGAATGTAAATCCAACAGACTTTGATTTTAGTATGAATATAGTTGGACGTGTAAAAATTGAAGGAAAATTCTCTGAAGATTCTTACGATAAAATTGCAGCTTTTAGCAATGGAGAAGTTAGAGGCTCTGCATACTTAGTTTATAATGAAGCTTTCAAAGAGTATTATGCATACTTAACTGTTTATAGCAATAATGTTTATGGCGAAACCATTGTATTTAGTATTTGGGATGCTTCTCAAGGAAAAATTGTAGAGGCTAAAATTGATGGAACTTCAAGTACTCTTTTTAAAGAAAATGAAGTAGTGGGTAGTTTAAGAAATCCCGTAATTTTTGAAAATTCAGATGTATTAATTCAAGAAATTGAATTGAATAAAGGATGGACTTGGGTGTCATTAAATGTGAACGATACAAAATTTACAGATATAAATGCACTTACTAATGGTTTAAGTCTTGAGACAAATAATAGAATACTGAGCCACTCGCCAGCACAACTAGAAACTTTTTATAAGGATAGTTCTAATCCTTTAAATAGCACTTGGTCTGGTTCAATTAGTGCAAATGGAGGATTATCAACTTCTAAAATGTACAAGGTAAACTTTAATTTTGAGCAAGCATTGAATATTAAAGGTATCCCTGTAAATATTGATACTTGGAGTTTCCCAATGCAACAAAATTGGAATTGGTTACCCTATCCATTGCTTGGAAATCAATCTACAAATGAAGCATTGGCTTATTTTGATGCTGTAGATGGCGATGTGGTTAAATCTCAAAATTTATTTGCAATCTATGACCCTATTAATGGTTGGAGTGGAACTTTAAATTATTTAGAAGCTGGAACTGGTTATATGATTAAATCTAGTAAAGTTCAAGACTTTTCATATCCAAATTATTTAGCGAAACAAGAAAGCAATAAATCTAATACTATTGTAAATGAAAGTCAGGCAAGAATCGCAAATGAATTTAAAGAGTATTCAGACAATATGAATGCCGTAGTTCAATTACCTGAAGGATTTGATTCATTATTTGTATATGATACAAATGGCAATTTAAAAGGGAAAACCCAAAATCAGATGGTTGGTGATAAAGAACTAAGTTTTATAACAATTTATGGAGATGTTCCAGAAACCTTAGCTTTCTATGTAGGTGATGGAAGAGATGAAAAAGCAACGTCAAAAACTTTTAATTTTAAAAGCAATAATGTTTTAGGAACAATTGCTAAGCCAGTTATTTTGGAAATCTTTTCAGACAATGTTAGCGTATTTCCAAATCCATTTGAAGATGACTTAACCATAAAAGTAGATGCTTTAGAAAATGATACTGTTACAATTCAACTTTATAATTTAACAAGCCAGTTATTATTTAGTAAAGAATTTGAAGTTATTGCTGGAACTAATTTATTAAAAATTTCTCCTAAAGTAGCAACAGGTATATATTTATTACAAGTAAAAATGAAGGAGAACACGGTGATACGTAAAGTAGTAAAAAAGTAGTAAAAAAAATCAGTAGCACTTAAAATTTAATCTTTGAGTGCTACTATTAAACTAATAATATAAATATGAAAAATTATATATATAGTACGCTTGTACTGTTTTTTATAGGAATAAATACATATGGGCAATCTCCAACTTGGTCAGTTAACGAAAATAATTTTCAATACACCATGTCTTTTGTAGCATTTGTTAATATTAACGGAACTAATCTAACCAATACTAAAGATAAAGTTGCCGCATTTGTAGATGGAGAATGCAGAGGCGTAACTAATTTAACGTATGTGGCTAGCGAAGATCGTTATTATGCTTATTTAACGGTCTTTTCTAATGAAAATCAAGAAACACTAGATTTCAAAATATACGATTCTTCAAACGATGTTGTTATAGAAGTGCCCAAAACTAAAAGTTTTGAAATTAATGAACATTACGGAAATCTATTTCAAGCATTTAGTATTGCAAGTCCTACCTTAAGTAATGCTGCTGAAATTATTGACTTTAACTTAAGTGGAGTTGAAATAGCCGATAAAGTTATTACAGGAAATCAAATAACATTAGATATAAGCAATAACGAAACCGTAACTAATCTTAATACTAATTTTAATTTAAGTGATGGGGCTAAACTTTTTATAGAAACTCAACATCAAGTTTCAGGTAATAATTCTATAGATTTTAGCAATCCCGTTACATTTCATGTTTTATCGGAAGATCAATCGGTTCTAAAACAATGGAAAGTTACTGTTAATTTAAGTTTAGGCAAGGTAACTTACTATAAAAAAGATGCAGTTTGTTATAGAGGTGGCGCTATAAAAATTTTATATACCGAAAATAATTTTGACGCAGTCTTAAGTAAAGATAACATTCCGTTTGCAACTCAAACAATTCATAATGGAGAAGCTATTTTCGACAATTTAAGTACGGGTACTTATAAAATTAAAATTGGAGGTAACATTAAAGAAATCTCCATAAATTTAAAAGAATAAATTATGAAAAATAAAATATATAATTTACTAGTTTTAACAGCAATATTACTATTGTTTTCAGGTTGTTCCAAAGATGATGAATTTGTAGATATTGTTCCTTCTCAAATAAATTTTGTTAAAGAAGATGGCACACTTTTAACTGCAGATGATTGTATAGATCCAAGTAAAAAGTACAATGTTTTAATTGAGACTGTTGCAGAAGGAAGTGGTAGCTTTAAAGCAACGAAAGTAGAATATACCGTAAATGGTGTTTCTTATAGTATGACATTTATGAGAGCTGGAACCCAAATAAATGCAGTTAATTTAGTAAATGGATTAAATATTGCGCAAATAGTAGAAAGTGGCTACGTAGCAATAATTAATTATGTTGTTCAAACTGATTTTGAATTGGTAGAGTAAAAAATAATTAAAAAAATTACTAACTGAAATCAAAAAGAGGCAGTGTGGAATGTAAAAATTTCATACGGCCTCTTTTAAAAATTCTTAATAATTAAAGATACTTTTCTTTAATTATTTTTAAATGATGCATTTGATGTCCAGCAATAATAAAACCAAGTGCCCTAACAGACATATTGCTATTATTAGCTACACCAACCTTAGTGAGCATTTCAGGTGTAAAACTTCTAAACATTAATATTGTAGCATTTCTAACATGTATAAATTCTTTAAGAATATCCTTAATATCACGTTCGTTTCCGTTCGAATTTGTTACATACCAGTCTTCATCAAAACCAGGTAATTCTGTAGCATCATTTCTTGAAAAACGTAATGCTCTATAACTTAACACACGTTCAGCATCTATAATATGTTGTACTAACTCTTTAATAGTCCATTTTCCTTCAGCATATCTGTAGGTTAACTTTTCTTCATGTAAATTTTCTAAAGTTGTAATTAAATCTTTTAATGAAGTTTCTAAAACTTCATTAAGATCAACCTCCCCTAATGCTTTAATATATTGACTATAAAACGGAGCGTACTCCTGAGTGTTTAATTGTCTAGAATTCATATTTTATGCTGAATTTCTACTAGCATTAATATTTCCAAACAAAGAACGTGTCACCATTTTTTCAAATGTTTTTATCAATTCTGGATCTGCATTCTCATCTTTCTGTAATTTTTGAATATTAATCAATGCAAATTGCTGAATAGTAATTAAAGGCAATACAATATCTTCACGAATATCAATAGATGCTTTACCAACCTTGTTACTTTGCATTAACTTAGTATAGCCAGTTAATTTTAAAATTAAACGGTGTGTTGTTTCATATTCTTTAAAAATAATCTTCCAAAAATCACCAAACTCTTCATCTTTTTCCATGTACTGTGTCAACCCAAAGAACGATTTTGAAAGTGACATCATACTATTCCCTATCAACGCTTTGAAAAAATCTGAGGTATTATATAAATTAATTAATTTATCGAACTCACCAGCATCTTCATATTTCTTCAATGCTGTTCCAACACCATAAAAACCAGGTACATTTTGTTTTAATTGACTCCAAGAGCCCACAAAAGGAATAGCTCTTAAATCTGAAAAATTAAACTCATTTCCACTTGATCGTTTTGAAGGACGACTACCAATATTTGTTTTAGCATAATATTTAAGGGTACTCATACGCTCTAAATACGGTAAAAATTTTGGATGATTCTTAAAATCTGAATATGCTTGGTAACTTACCGTAGCCAAACTATCCATAATTTCAACATCCTTTTTAGTCATAACATTATTAACATTACTAAACAACTCATTAGAAATACCAGCACTTAGTAATTGTTCAATATTATATTGAGCAGCATCTTGAGTTCCAAAATTAGAACTAATAGTTTGCCCTTGAATTGTTAGTTGAATTTCTTTATTTTCAATAGAAGGACCTAAAGATGCATAAAATTGATGTGTTTTACCACCACCACGAGCAGGAGGACCACCACGTCCATCAAAAAATATAACCTTAATACCGTATGCTCTTGAAATTTTAGTTAGATTTTCTTTGGCCTTAAAAATTGCCCAGTTTGCCATTAAATAACCTCCGTCTTTTGTTCCGTCGGAAAAACCAAGCATTATAGTTTGTTTATGACCTCTTTGCGCTAAATGTGTCATATATGCTTTATTTTCATATAGCTTACTCATAACACCTTCTGCGTTTTCTAAATCTGTAATGGTTTCAAAAAGAGGAATAATATCTACGGTAATATTGTGATTAAATCCACATAAATTAAACATTGCAAATGTTTCCATTACATTTAAAGCTTTTTGATTATTGCTAATAATGTAACGGTTTGAGCCGCGTTCTCCATTACTTTCTTGAATAGACTTTACTGCAACAATTGAACTTAGTGTCTTAGTAACCATTTCATTATCAAAAATATCAATATCTATAGAACCTTTAACTTTTGAAAGAATTTCAATTTGTTTAGCTTCAGACAGCTCTAAATAATTTTCAGGGAATTCAGTATTACCATGTTCTTGTAAAGTTGTTACTATTTCTGAAAAAACATTGTGATGCACACGGCTATCTTGTCTAATATCTAATGTTGCGAAATGATAACCAAATAAATGAACTTTATTGATAAAATCGTTAATTTCATCTTCGTATAAAGATTGATGTTTTTCAATTATTATTGACCTAATTTCTTCTAATCTCGCAATAAAATCGGTTAAAGACAACATTGTATTTAAGTCCGGATTAACACTATTATCAAATAATAGAACTTCTAATTCGGTAATATAATCTTCAACACCATTAAATGTTAATCGCTTCTTTAAAATTCGAATATCTCTATAGTAATTTTTTAAAATAGTTTGCTTTAATCTCTTGGCAACATTTAAAGTAATTTCTGTAGTAACAAATGGATTCCCATCGCGATCTCCACCAGGCCAAAAACCTAAATCAATAATTTGGTTCGGTATTTTTTTTCCGTCAAAAATATTATTTTGAATATAATTATAAGTGTCTGATATTGAATGATAAAATACATTCTCTAAATACCAAATTAAACTTACAGCTTCGTCATAAGGTGACGGTTTTTCGTGTTTAAAAAATGGCGTTTTTCCTAATTGAGCCAGTAATTTATTAATTAAAAGTAAATCATTTTTTTCTATAGCTTCAGCTAAATCGGTGATAATTCCTAAAACGGGACCTGGATAAAACTGTGTAGGATGTGCAGTTAAAACAATTCTAACTTTAAAGTCTTCTAAATATTTTTGTAAGGCTTCCTTTTTATTTTCTTGAGCAGCTGTTTCTTTAGTATTTCGCATAGTACCAACACCATCCATATTGTTTACAATTGGAAAAGCGGCATCTTCAATAGCATCAAATAAAACAACTTGACGCTCTATATATTGAATAAACCTAAAAAGTAGGTTTATTCTTTCTTCCTCAGAAGGGTTTTGCTGATATGTTTTAAAGAAATTTTCTACAATTTCTGTTGGATCTTGTTTGCTAGAAAAACCATTTTTGCATATTTCGTGAAACAATGGTAAAAGCACCCCTGTTTTTGTAATTGTATCAAATGGAAGTGTCATAAATATACTGTTGTATATTTGGTATTTAGACAATACGTTTTCTTGAAACCTTGTTAATTTTGGTTGTTTATGCATTTTTTTAGTTATTTGTCCGAAAATTACGAAACGTTCATTAAAAATATGGTTTTTGAATCATAAATTTAACGAAATCGTTTTATTTGTGAGGGCTTTTATTTTTTAGGAATATAAGGATAATAGAGCTTAGAAATATCAAAAAAACTCTTTTCTAAATTACGTTTGTTATAATAGTCTTTATAGGCTTCAAAAACAAAATAACTTGGTTTTGAAATATTTTTAAGTGGAATGGGAAAATAACCATCTTCAATTTTAACAACCTCTTGATAAAGAAATTTATAACGTTTTAACTTTAGCTTATTGTTAATTAAAAAAGTACTATTATTTTCGTTTAAAATATTTTTAACATAGATGCTTTTTGGTAAAAATTTATTATCTAAATCAACATTTTTTTCTTGTGAAAAACAAGTATTCCAGGAAATAAAAAACACAATTAGATAAAAATATTTAGCTGAAAACATAACATAAATGTTGAAAAATACCAGACTCTTAAAGTACTCAATTTACGTTTCAAAAACAATTAAAACTTTACTTTTAACATTTTAGAAGTCGTTTTTGTGACTTTAAAACGTTCGTCTAAACGCCTACCAATTACCCAAATTATTGAATTATCTGATGTACATAAAACCCACGTATTTTCTTTTTCTAATAATGACATTTTTTCATCTTTAAAAAATTTACTCAACTTCTTTTTACCTTTTAATCCTATTGGAAAAAAATAATCACCTTTTTCATATTTTCTAATAATTAATGGAAATTGTAGCTTATTATAATTAATAGAAATAGTATTAGGTTTATCAAAAACTAACTCTTCAAATACTTTGTTTTGATGATTTTTTGTGTCAAAAGGAATATCTATACTTTTAAATTTTAGTTTTATTGGAACTGTTATTTTTGAAGTATTTTCTGGAATTTGATAGGCAACAGTTTTTTTTGAATTTGAAATTTTAGATAAAATTAAAACATCTCTATCCTTAAGTAATCTGTGTGTTTCACTAAAAACTTGTTTCCCGCTTTGTGCTTCTAAAAGAGCTGTAACATCATTCCATTCTGTAAATTTATATGCTTTTAAAAGTTCATATAAATATACTTTTGGATTGCTTAAGCTTTTAAGTTTTTCAATATTAAAATGTATTTCTTTATTGTTTACAACTGTTATTTCTTCTCTAATTTTTTCTATGCTATCTTGAACAATTTGCTGACTTCCTTTTAAATTTTCTAGTGTATTGGTTAAAGTATCTAATAAATTTGGATTTAGTTCTTTTAAAAAAGGTACAACTTTATGACGTATTTTGTTTCGTACATATTTTATAGAAGAATTACTTTGATCTTCTCTCCATTGAATTTTATTTTTAGTAGCATATATTAAAATTTCACTTCTTGAGAAAGAAAGTAATGGCCTAACAATAGAACCATTTATTTCTGGTATACCTGTTAAACCATCCAAACCAGTTCCGCGAGTTAGGTTTATTAGTACAGTTTCAATAATATCGTCTTTATGATGTGCTGTAACAATATAATCCAATTCATTTTCTTGCATTATTTCTTGAAACCAGTTGTAACGTAACTCACGAGCAGCCATTTGTGTAGAGATTCCTTTCTCAATAGCAAAATTTTCAGTATCAAATTTTATTGTTGCACACGGAATCTTTAATTGCTTTGCTAATTCCGTTACAAAAATCTCGTCTTTAGCACTATCTTTTCCTCGTAACTGAAAATTGCAATGTGCCAAAAAAATTGAAAATTTTAGCGAATGCAATATATGAGTTAATACTACACTATCTATACCACCAGAGACTGCTATCAATAATTTTTTACCATTTAAAAATGCTAAATTGTTATTGATATGTGCCTGTAAAACTGTTTTCATTTAGTAAATATAATTAATTGGGATTTAACTTAACAGTACTTGTTTCATAGCTTGTGCTTTAAGCAAGCATTCTTCATACTCTTTTTCTGGAATTGATTGTGCTGTAATTGCACCTCCAACAGAATATGAAACATATTTTTTAAACTTATTATATAAAATACTTCGTATAATAACATTAAAATCAAAATCTCCATTTGGCGTAATATAGCCAACTGCACCAGAGTATAAGCCTCGTTTGGTTTCCTCTAATTCTTCAATAATTTTCATTGCTGAAATTTTAGGTGCACCTGTCATACTTCCCATTGGAAAGGTATCTTTAATAATATCAACAGGGTGAATATTAGCGCTAACTTTACACGAAATTGTTGAAATTAATTGATGTACTTGCTTAAAAGTATATACTTTACACAACTCGTCTACTTTTACAGAACCTTTAACAGCTGATCTAGATAAGTCGTTTCTTACCAAATCTACTATCATTATATTTTCTGCACGTTCTTTTGGATTTGTTTCTAATTCAGCAATTAATTTTAAATCCTCTTTTGCTGAAGCTGCTCTTTTTGCAGTTCCTTTAATAGGTTGAGAAATTACTGTTGTACCTTCTTTTTTTATATAACGTTCTGGTGAAGCAGATAACAAATAATTATCTTCAAGTTTTAAAAAAGTGGCAAAAGGAGGTTTTGAAATTTTGTTTAAATGTTGATAAACTTCAACTGGATTAATAATTGAATTTTCACTATAAAATTCCTGACAAAAATTTGCCTCATAAATATCACCTTGATGTATATGGTTTAATACTGAATTTATTTTCCAAAAATATTCATCCTTATGAATCCTGAGTTTAATTTTAATTTGATTGGATGTTGGTCTCTGGCTATTTACTTTTGATTGATTAATTTTGTTTAAATCAGTTTTTATTTCAGAAGAAAATTTAGTTAGATACTTTATCTCAACAGTATGGTTTTTAATAAAAATTAACTTCTTAGGTTGAAAAAAATACAACTCAGGAAAATGCAATCCATCAAAATTATTAGATTGTAAGTTTTCTATATCATTTTTTAAATCATAACTTAAATACCCAAAAATATAATCTCTTACTTCAGTTTGATAATTTTTTAACTTCTGAAAAGCATTGTTATAATCGGTTTTAATTTCAGAAACAGCGTCAACTGCCAAAACCGCATCAAAACTAGAATATTTTTGTTGATAGTTGTTACTATCTAACCAAATTGCAGTTTTGTATTGCTGTGCCCAAAACAATAATTGTGTTTTAAACTCATCAATATTCTCTATTTGAAACTTATAACTTGTTCTATTCATTTCCGCAAAAGTAAAAAAGTCATTTCAATAAAAAATGACTTCTTTGTATATGTTTTCCCTGAATGGGAATATTTAGTTAGTTTGTAAAAAAGCAGCTTAAATTTTTAAGTATGATTTTCACTTTTAAACAACAAACTAACTATGTATTGCTCTATTATTTACAGCTAAACAGGCCTCTTTAAAAGCTTCTGTATATGTAGGATGTGCGTGCGATGAACGTGCAATATCTTCAGAAGAAGCTCTAAACTCCATTGCAATTACAGCTTCAGCAATCATATCTGCGGCTCTTGCTCCAATCATATGAACACCTAAAATTTCATCTGTTTCAGCATCAGCTAGTACTTTTATTTGTCCATCAATATCCATACTTGCTCTTGCTCTACCTAAAGCGCGCATTGCAAACGATCCTGCTTTGTAGTTTACACCTGCTTCTTTTAATTGCTCTTCTGTTTTACCAACACAAGCAACCTCTGGCCAAGTATATACAACACCTGGAATTAGATTGTAATCAATATGTGGTTTTTGCCCAGCAATAATTTCAGCAACCATTGTACCTTCTTCTTCTGCTTTATGCGCTAACATAGCACCTTTTACAACATCTCCAATTGCATAAACATTAGAAACATTGGTTTGCAAATGTTCATTAGTTTCTATTTGACCACGTTCAGAAATTTTAATTCCTATGTTTTCTAAACCTAATCCTTTAGTATAAGGTTTTCTTCCTACAGAAATTAAGGTATAATCTCCTTTAAATTCCGTTGGAACACCTTTTTTATTATCAGCCGTAACAACAACTTCATCTCCATTATTAACAACTGAAGTTACTTTATGACTTGTAAAGAATTTAATTCCTTGTTTTTTTAATGATTTTTGCAATTCTTTTGAAAGCATTGCATCCATTCCTGGTGTAATTGTTGGCATATATTCAATTACTGAAACTTGCGAACCCAATCTACTATAAACAGAACCTAATTCTAAGCCAATAACACCTCCACCAATAACAATTAAATGTTTAGGAATCTCATTTAAGCTTAATGCTTCTGTTGAAGTTATAACTCTTTTTTTATCAATTTCAATAAAAGGTAATGTTGATGGTTTTGAACCTGTAGCTATAATAGTTTTTGTAGCTTCAATTTCTTCAGAAGAACCATCTTCCTTGGTAATAATAATATGAGTAGCATCTTTAAAACTACCAACGCCTTGCAATAAGTCTATATTATTTTTATCCATTAAATAATTAATCCCACCAGATGTTTGTGCCACTACTTCATTTTTACGCACAATCATTTGTTTAAAATTTATTGCTAAACCTTTTACATCAATTCCGTGGGTTTTAAAATGCTTGGTGGCATCGTAATAATGATGCGAAGAATCTAACAATGCTTTAGAAGGAATACATCCTACATTTAAACAAGTACCGCCAAGTGTATTGTATTTTTCAATAATTACAGTTTTTAAGCCTAATTGCGCACATCTAATTGCAGCAACATACCCTCCAGGTCCTGAACCAATTACGGCTACATCGTATGTATTCATATAAATATATTATTATTTTGGTTACAAAAATATAATTTTAATTATTGAATTGCTGAAATAATAAAAACATTTGTAGTGATTTGTGTATTTATTACTTAAATCTATTGAAATTTGGCTTCAAGACACAATACAAGTAACTAAAATAGAGATGTTTGCATATTTTAGATTGTCTCTTAAAAAAAATACTGATTAATTATATGATATTTATCGCCATTTATTTAGAATTTACTTCCATTTATTAAGTTATTGTAAAATAGAACTTTAAAAATGTAATAATATTTAAAATCTGTAGTATATTTGTTTTATATTTAGAGAAATGTCCCCCACAAGACTCGCAATTTTTTTTTAGCCCCACAAAATTATTTGAAATTACCCCCACTAATTAATTATAATGATTTATTTCATTATAAGTTTTGAGAGACCCCATAATTTGATTATCCAATTTAGTAGAAATGCTATTACTAAGTTAATTTTTATTTAAATAAAAAGATTATGAAAAAAATTACTTTTATTCGATTTTTAGCTTTATTCGTATTGTTGTTTTCAACGACGATTTCTTTTTCGCAAGTTGTTTTACCAACAGAGCCTGCTTGTTCATTCTCAGGGTGTAATGCAGGAGATTTAACAATAACAAAAGCATACATTGCTCAAGATAATGATGTACCACTTCCAGCTTGTGCTGTTGGTGACCCTATTAATGCTTTTTTATACCTTCAAGTAAATACAGGTCCGAAATATAATATTTATGTCCAATTTGATTTATATATAAATAACGTTAAAATTAATGGTTCAGATAAATATACTTATGCAGAACCAGTTACGGGTACATTAATTCCTAATACTCCAATTAAAATTGCACCAATTTCATTTACTTGTGGAGATGTAATAGAACTAAAAAACATTTATGTTTCATGGAAAACTGGAGGTGCTAAAAATAATGATGCAAGTTGTGCAGGTATTGGAGGAGCTGGTTCAAAATGTGCTGATGCTAGTGCAGTTCCAGATATAGTTGTAAATACACCTATTTCTCCTAATTTCACAGTTAACAAAAGTTGTGACGGAGATGATTTTGAAAAAGTTGTATTTACAAATACTTCAACTGGAGGTGATGGTACCTTAACATATTTATGGGATTTTGATGGAGGAGTTTCTAACCAACCTCTTACTAATGAAGGCCCTCATACTGTGACGTTTGCATCAGGAGGTTCAAAAAATATTACTTTAACAGTAACTGATTCAGATAATGATGTTGCAGTAAAAAATATAGGAATAACTATTAATAGCTGTTGTGTTGATCCAGAAATAACAAACCCAGGTCCAGTTACAGCTTGTGATAGTTATACATTACCAGTAATATCAGGCTCAAATTTAACAGGTAACGAAGCTTATTATGACGATAGTCAAGCAAATGGTGGTATCGAAATAACTAACTTAATATTAACATCTAGTCAAACAGTTTGGATTTATGATGCAGATGGCTCTTGTAGTGATGAGGAAAGTTTCTTAGTAACAATAGAAGATAGCGTAAAGGCAGATATTCTTGAAGATGTTACAGAATGTGATAGTTATGCATTACAACCATTAACCAATGGATCTTATTATACAGGATCAGGAGGAACAGGAGATGCAAAGAATGCAGGAGATTTAATTGAAACAACAACTATGTTGTATGTTTATGTCGCTGCAACAGATACTTGTCCTTCAGATGAGAGCAGTTTTACTGTAACGATAGAAGATAGCGTAAAGGCAGATATTCTTGAAGATGTTACAGAATGTGATAGTTATG
>Ga0193958_1000221_pt1 | contig 24085 bp, 24 predicted proteins | sample FB_1_MG_FD_140320 | JGI IMG/M metagenome (GOLD analysis project Ga0193958, IMG submission 140320) | Microbial mat bacterial communities from the Broadkill River, Lewes, Delaware, United States - FB_1_MG | ecosystem: Environmental > Aquatic > Freshwater > River > Microbial mats | place: USA... | reverse complement strand
ATGGTACGACTAGTAATAACTGATTTTGCAACTAAAGAAGATAATGAATCATTTTATATAAATGATGAATTTGATACTACACAAAATATATTTACCTATAATTCTTTTAAAAAATATGGAGTAAATTTATCTAGATATGAAACCAATAATGAGATATATTCATTAAATCTTTTATCAAAGAAACATCTTGATAAAAACCAATTTTTATTACATATTGCAGAGGGAGAATATATAATTTTATTTAATCATAAAACAGTATATTCTGCTAAGATAAATTCTAATTTTATTACTGATGATATGATTAAATCAATTTTGATAACAAAACATATTGCAATGTTATCAAGCGGTGGAGCAATTGATAAAATTTATTATGTTATTAATTCAAAATATAAAAGTGCAGTTGAAAATATTTTAAAGCAAAATACGAAAAATGAAAAAGATGAAGTTGTTGCTCAACCACTCGGAGAAATTAGAGATTTAATTAAACCGTTAACTCCTCTAGATACTTTAAATGGACACATATTCAAAAATACATATTCATTGGTTTTTGTTGCAGGTATTTTATGGATGATGTTTTATGGATTAGATTTTTTTACAGAAAAATTATTTTATAAAGAATCATTGGAAACATTAAAGAGAGAATTAAATATTGAAAATAGACTAGCTAAAAGACAACAAATTCTTTTAGATAAGAGTTTGAAAAACTATAAAGAATTAACAGATTGCATTACACCTTCAGATGGGGTGAAAAAATGATAAGTATTAGTAAAAAAACTGTATCAAAAATCACTAAAATTGGTTTATTAGTATTTGTCGCATATGTTATTGGTTATATATTTTTTAAAACAGCATCATATTACAAAATATATTATGAGAAAGAGCAACTAACAAAAGAGTTGCAAATGAAAAAGAATGAAACTAATAGTTTAAAAAGACAACTAGAAAATACAAAAAAAAGAATAGAAAATACCCAAAAGCAATATATATCTAAAGAAGAATTAGATTCAAAAATAAAAGATATATTTAAAAGAATGTCAGTTTTAGACTATAATATAAAATTTATAGATTCTAAAAGAATGTGTGTAGATAGATATGTTCTTGTTGCTCAAATAACCGCTCAAAGTGACAATGGATTAATTGCAGGCGAGGGAATTTTATCATATATCGGTGAAATGAAAAAAAGTGATAAAAACCCAAGTATATATTTTGTTGATTATGTAACTAAAGTACGGGAAACAAAATAATGAATATTTTAAGACTATCTTTTATTCTTCTATTGTCAATAAATATTTTTGCAAATGAAGTATATATTGATTCTATTACATTATCTAAAATTAAGAAGATGGTTCAAAAAGAAGAAGAAATAGCATATGCTTATAAAAAATATATTATAGAAAAAGGTAATACTGCAACTCTTACTAAATTAATTGATGATGGATATCTTCCTAGTGGATTTAGTGTTATTAATCCATTTGGGAAAACAACAACAATAGATGTAGATAAAAATAAAATTGAGAGTTTTATCCCTGATAATATGAATTTAAAATCAAATTTATATGACTATTATTATTCAAATGCAAATAGACTTTATACTAAAGCACCATTGAGTAATAAAAATAATAATGTGTCAATTGTTTTATCTTCTAAAGAAAGTTTTTTTCTAGATAATAAAAACTTAATTACGACTACAAAGACAGATGCATTAAATAAATATTATTTAGATAGTAAAGGTGTCCTTCATTGGTATGACAATACTGGCAAATACAAATTTTCATTTGATAAAGATCTTTTAATTGATGAAAATATAACGATATTTAATGCAGATGGAACACTAACTTCAGATTTTGAATCTTTAATGGCAGATAAAAATGTCATGTATGCAGGTCAAACAATATTTCATAAGAGTGGAAATGTTGCATTAGAGTATTTAAATCTTGGTTCAAACAAAGGCATTATAAAAGTTGGCTTATTAAATAGAGATATTGGAGAAACAATTATTCAATTTACAAGACGTGCTGGTGGAATGATTGTAAATGGAGATATTTACACTTGGGGTAATAATGCAAATAAAATTACTGGTATTGATATAGATAATTACACAAAAGAAGATGGAACCTTAGGTACTCGATATCCTGTAATCACAGGATTAGTTAGAGCAAAAGCTAAAATTTATGATAATGATTTAACTGATTCAAAAGATTTAACAAAAATTTATGATAAAGATTATTTTTCATCTCCTTTTAGACCAAAGTTTAAAGATTTCTTCTCTACTGTTTTTGCAGGAACTTGTGGTATATCAACTAAAGGAGAACTTTATTGTGGAGGTATTAGCGGAATAGAATATTCCTTTGGAACTTCTTTCAATCATGTTGATACAAGTAGAAAAGGAGAGATGCTTTATCGTAGTACATATTTCAATGGAAGTAATTCTCAACCAAAAGCATCTAAAGTATTTTCAAATAATCAAATATGGTTGATTCTATCTGAAGATGGAGATATTTATCGTTGGGGATATGATTTCTCTGGTTTTTCAGGAAATGGAAATAGGTATTTTAATTATTACTACAGAAATGAAAATAAAACTCCTGAAAAAATTACAGTTTCGAATGGTTCCACATCTGTTAAATTTGCAGATATTACATATTTATTAACAATTGACTATAGAAAAATGGGTGCATTATCAAAGGATGGAGATATTTACATTTGGGGAGTAGAACCTTTAAATTCTAATGATTATAATTGTACAGGAACTTGGAATAATTTGTGTTACCCAACTCAAATTACACAAACAAATTCAACATTAACTGAAAATGTAACATTTACTTCAATTCAAGGTGGATTAGAAGCCTTTTTAGCAGCAGCAGACAATGGTAAGTATTATAAAATTTATCAACCAACTAATAGTAAAATAATTGTTCAAGATGTTGAAACATTAATAAAAGCAAGTCCTGATTATAATGTAAATAATGATGTAGAAATTTTATCAATAGATTTTTCAAGTAAACTAGATGGTTCCCTTAAAATTAATGAGGGAATTGTTTGGGTAAATGGGAATAATGAGTTAAAAGGTGATTATTTTACTGCTGAAAATAAAGAAGATAATTTATTTAAAGATGCCATAAAAAAAATTAAATGGAAAAAAATAAAAGTTATTCAAGATGATAATGCAATGTGTGGAATTGATATTTATAATCAAATGTATTGTTGGGGTATAATGTCTTTCTATAGATCTGGTACTTCTAATTATGATGATATGGGAAATACATATATGATACCAGTATTTAATACTAATTTATATGATTTAGATAAAGATTACTTAGTTTCAGAAGGTGCAGCAAATAATTTTCTGACAAATATGACATCAGATGATTGGTCAGCTACAAATAGTGATAATATAAGTGGAGCTTTTTTTATAAAATACCCAACTTATATTGGTGGTTTTAATTATGAATTTAAATTTAAATAGTAGAGTTTAAAAAAAGGGAAAATATGAAAAAAATAAATTTGATAGTATTAGGATTTTTTGTAGGATTAAATCTGAATGCACAAGAGCCAAATTTAGAAAATGTTGACAAACTAGATATTTTAGATAAACAATCAAAAGAGTTTTTTAAAGCAATAACTGGGCTAGAGAAAGATTATTTAGAAGAGCAAATAAGTTCTATTAAAACTAAAAAAGATGCTGATTCTAATCCTGCACAAATTAATCAAAACTTAAACCAAGCAAATAAAAATGTAGTACAACTACCTGAAGTTTCCCAAGAAGATTATGAGAAAAATGTTTTTAAACATCAAAATGAAATGGCAAGACTTACAACTGATTTTACAAGAACAAAAAAATTAAAAGATATAAAAATTAAAAGTATGTACTCTTTTAATGGTAAAGATTATGTGGTTTTAGAATTAGATGAGAAAAAAGCTTCGGTAAAAAGTGATGAATTAAGTTCAAATATTGAAGGTAGATACATAGAAGGTGATTATATTTTAGGGCATAAAATTGTTTCTATAAATACAAGAACAAAAAATTTAGAATTATATAAGAAATTAGATGATGAAACAGGTTACTATATTTATCTAAGTAATTATGGTATTTCTGTGAGTGATTTAAAGAAAATTGAAAAAAAAGAGAAAAAAGAAGAAATTGTAGAAAAGAAAAATGAAAAAAAAGATAGTGAAAATAAAATTAAAAAAGCTTTCAAAGATGTCAAAAATATAGATTCACAAAAATTAACTGTGAAAGAGTCTGAGAATTGTTTATATACAGTACAAGTAGGTAATTTAAACGTTAGAAATAACAATAAGATTAATGCAACTATTTTAAGAGTACTTAAAAAAAATGATCAATTCACAATAATTGAAAAGAAATCTGATTGGGTCTTATTAAATACTATTTATAAAAAAATATCTGGTGATGTGATGGTTGTTGAAAATGAAAATAATTGGTTGCAAATAATTGATAATAATGTTAGCGCAACTGATAATAATTGCATGTAGGAAATGTTTTGGACACTTTAAACGATTGTAAAACTGCTATTGATTTATCAATACAAAATATTAAAAAAGAAACAAAAGAATTAATGGAATGTTATAATGTTTTTTTTAATATTGAAAAAGTTTTTTCAAGTGAAAATGGTGGTAAAACCAGACTAAATAGGCAATTGTTTAATGAGAATCATGACTTAATCCAAAGAAGTATAATGATTTTAAATGGATATTTAGATGATGCTTTAGAAAATGTAAAACTAACTATTCAAAATATTTTATTAAAACATAATGAATTTAAAAAAGTTGATTTGGTAAATTTAATTTTTGATGATATTAATTTTATAGAAATATTACAAATGGATATAAATAATCAAGTTATATCTAATGATTCAAAAAATAAATTAATAAAAGATATTAAAGAATTAATTGGTCTAAAAAATAGAATTTTTAATTTAAAATACTACATTTATATGTTTGATACAACTATATTTGATAGATTTTTAAATAAATTAGGAATTGAAGATCTAATCAATAGTAGTTTTATTTTTGAGACAATTGATTCATATGCTTTACAATATGAAGAACTAGTAAAGTTTAGTCATGAAATAAACAATTTTTATAGAACTGATGAAAAAATTGAAACTTTTGAAAGTTTAAATTCTCTTTTAGATTTACATAAAAGAAGAGCAGATAATTTTACTTACGCTAATGTTAGATATAAAATTGCAATTGATTTTTATAATAATGTTGATTTAAAAAAAGCTTTATTTATAAATCAATCATATCTTGAAAATATAATTTCATCATTTATAGAACAATCTTGTATGGATGTTGTAAAAAAAGAGTTGAAAAAAGGAAAAATTCAAAAACAAATAGATGTTACAATATCTAAAGTTAAAGGTGATATTCAAGTTTTAGTTAAAAATAATGGATTTGAAATTAAAAATGTTTATAACTTATTTGTTTCAGATATTGATAATAAATATACTTTAGAAGCTAAAAATTTAGCATCAATGCTAAATACTAAATTAGATGTATCTTCAATAGAAAATGAAGGTATGCAATATAGATTGCTAATAAAAGCTAAATAACTAAAAGACTTAGCTTTTAGTTATCTGCAAAATTTCCTATTATCTCTTTTGCTTTTTGTAGAGCTTTATCGCTACTATCTCTATCAAAAGTTAGAGCAACGGCCATTCTTCTTCCTACATGACTTTGTGGTTTTCCAAATACTCTGATAATTGATTCTTTTGTAAATGAACAATCAAAAATATCAATATTCGGATTAAAACTATCTCCACTAGCTTTATAAGCAGCACTGGCTCCGGCCCCATAATCAATATAATCTAAAGGCAATCCAAGAACTGCTCTTACGTGAAGTGCAAATTCACTAGCACTTTGAGTAATCATAGTTACCATTCCTGTATCATGTGGTCTAGGACTTACTTCTGAGAAATAAACATCATCCCCCTTAACAAAAAGTTCAACACCAAAAATTCCTCTTCCACCTAATCCATCAGTAATTTTTTTTGCAATATCTTGTGATTTAGTTTTTGCTACTTCACTCATATTCATTGGTTGCCAAGAAAAGATATAATCTCCATCTTGTTGGATATGTCCTATTGGCTCACAAAATACAGTATCTTTACCATTTCGTGCTGTTAGCATAGTAATTTCATAATCAAAAGTGATAAACTCTTCAACTATAAGTTCACTTGCATCACCTCTAGCTTCTTTTGCAAGTTCCCATGACTTTTCTAAATCATCAGCACTTTTAGCAATACTTTGACCATGTCCAGATGAACTCATAACTGGCTTAATTACACAAGGAAAACCAATATTATTAGCCGCAACTTTTAATGCTTCAAAAGTTGTTACAAATTCATATTTACTTGAAGGAAGCCCCAACTCAACAGCCGCAAATTCTCTAATATTTTTTCTATTCATTGTTTTATTAACTGCATCTGCATTTGGAATTACATGAAACCCTTCTTTTTCTGCTTTAAATAGTGCTTGAATATTTATAGCTTCAACTTCTGGTAATATATACGTTGGATTTTCTCTTCTAATTACATCTAAAATTTCATTTTCATTTTTCATATTTATTGTATAAGATTTATTAGCAACTAATTGAGCAGGTGCATTATTATAGCTATCTACTGCAATAGTTTCTATTCCTAATCTTTGTGCTTCAATAACGACTTCTTTACCAAGTTCCCACTTCCTAGAAGCATGATTTTAATTGAATCTGATTTTAATGGTGCTGGAAATTTCATTTATGTAATCCTTATTTTAATTAATTTGTTGATAAAACTTTTTATCATATTTGTGTAAATCATTTATTTGTATTATATCTTTTAATATTTTTAAATACTCTTCAGCAATACCTGAGTAATTTAGCATTGTTTGTGATAAATGTAAACCATCTGGATGTTTGTTTTTTAATCTTTGAGTATATCTTTTATCTCTGAATGTTTTGTAAGCTAGGTTTCTATTTAGATTTAGCATATAAGCACTAATTGATGATTGAAGGGATTTAAAAATTCTAATAAAGTGCGTGGCTCCAATAGTTCTATCTTCAGGGAGCATACCAATACTTGGATTATAGGTCCAATGACCAAAAATATTATTGGCTTCTTTTATAAATCGACTTCTACCCCAACCACTCTCTGTTGCTGCTTGAGCTAGTGCTTGAGATGGTGGAATAATATCAATTTTTTTCATAAATGATTTAATATCAAATAGCTTAGATATTTTATACTTCTTTTTAATTTGAAGAAATTTTTTAAATTCTAATGAATCAAAATCAATAGAGAGAATATTTTTATTTAGAAATGAGCTGATAAAATTTCTCTCTTTTATTATTGATTTATTCTCTTTTTCAATTAGTTTGTATAAATAGTCAAAAAAGTATTTTTTTGATTCATTCACATCTGAAATCTCATAATACTCTTTTGGCAAACCTTTTGAAAACATTTCACTAGAAATAATACATACTAAACCAGTAGTTACAATGAGCTTCTTAGTGAAATGGATGATGTTAAATAATAACATTTTAGATACTTGTAATAAATACTTTTTTGATAGCACCTTTAAAATAAATAGTGTTATCTTTTATACTTAGCGTTAATTCTTCATTACTTTTTGGATAAACAAAAGTACTATTTGAAACTAAACCTAAATTATTTGCTCTTAAAAAGCAAGCTGCCATTCCTGTTCCACAAGCAAGAGTCTCGCCTTCAACTCCTCTTTCATAAGTTCTAACAAAAATCTTCCCATTTTCAATTTTTGCAAAATTAACATTTGCATTATGCTCATATCTCATTTTTGCACATAAATCATGATTATAAAGCTCTAAATTATCAACAATAGTTACAAGATGTGGTACACCCGTATCAACTAAATACCAAGTTAAATCTTCCTGCTCAAACTCTTCTTTAATTACTTTAGGAGCAGTTAGCTGTGTTTCAACAACATCTCCTTCAACAGTTGATTTTATAAGACCTGCTCCTGTTAAAAACTGCATAGAAGAATTAGCTAAGCCATTGTTATAAGCATAATGAGAACAAGCTCTTGTAGCATTTCCACACATAGCAGCATCACTTCCATCACTATTGTAAAATAGCCATTTGAAGTCAGCGTCATTACTTGGAATTAAAGCAACAAAACCATCTGCTCCAATACCTTCTGTTCTATTACAAAGTTTTATAGCTTCTTTCGAAAAGTCTTTTTCAATAAAAGTATGAAAAATGATAAAGTCATTTCCACTTGCACTATATTTTGTATATGTCATATAATCTCTCCAATAATTCTTTCAATTTCATTTTGTAGATTTTTTAAATCTTTTGAATTGTCAATTACCATATCAGCTAATTTCTTCTTCTCTTCAATATCCATTTGATTAGAGATTTTTAATTTTGCTTCATCTTCATTTATATTATCTCTTTTCATTAATCTTTGTATTTGTATATCTTTTGGAGTATAAATTACTAAAGATTTTGAAATAGGATAATGCATCTTTTCAAAAAACAAAGGAATATCAACAAAATATGGTTTATTTTGACTTTCAAATATTCTAGATTCTTTTATAATCTCTTCTTTAATCAATGGATGAAGTAAAGCTTCTAGTTTTAATTTATTCTCTTCATTTGAAAATATAATTGTTCCTAGTTTTTTTCTTAATACTTTTCCATTTTCAACATATTGTTCTCCAAACATTGAAGCAATTTTATTAGAATTCTCATCTAATAGTCTGTGCGCTATTACATCTGCATCAATTGTTAAAAAACCATGAAGTTTAAAAAGGTTACAAACGGTACTTTTACCTGTTGAAATTCCGCCAGTTAAGGCGATAGCGTTTTTAAATAAATCATTACTCATAGTAGATATTCTACTACAAAAATGATTTATTTAAATTTAATGTGAGTTTTTATCTTTTAGCAATGCCAGTTAAAGCTCTATGCTCTGCTGCTGGGAATACAAATGAAGCAGTTTGGATTTCAGCACTATAATAGTTTAATCCATCTAATAAATCAGCTCTTTGTAGATTTATATCGGCAGTTGGGTGATATCTTTTAGAAGCTAAAATTGAAGTGTTATGACCAAATTTAAATGGCATAGCAATCCAGAATTTTGTTCCTACTAGTTTTAAATCGGCAAATAATTGCTCTTCATCTTTTGAAAATGCTTTTGAAGCAAAAGCTATTAAACCATCATCTTTTAAAATTCTTTCAATATTTGCAAGTAATAATTCATCAATTTTTACATCTGTTAAAATTATTACATCAATATTTTTTTCATTTTTAGATGTTAGAAGTGATGTATCACCAAATTCAAAATTTGAAACTTTTTCATGTTTTGTAGTTTGAGCTTTTAAATCATCATTTATAGAACCTATAATTAGAACATTAGAAGCTTCCTTGTGTGTACATAACGGTAAATGTACCATCATTTCATTAAATGCGTTAGTATCTTTCATTATATATAATCCTTAATATTTATAAACATTTTGGTATAATACCAAAAAATTTTTAAATTAATCAGATATTAGAAAAATGATAATAAAAAAGGTGAATAATGAGCACAGTTAGTTACAAAGATGCTGGTGTAGATATAGACGCAGGAAATCAATTTGTTGAAAATATCAAACCATATGTAAAATCAACAATGATTCCTGGAGTTTTAGGTGGAATAGGTTCTTTTGCAGGTGCATTTGAGCTACCAGAAGGTTACAAAAAACCAGTATTACTTTCAGGAACTGATGGTGTTGGAACTAAATTAAAATTAGCAATTGATTCAAAAAAATTTGATACAGTTGGGATAGATTTAGTTGCTATGTGTACAAATGATTTATTATGTAATTTTGGGGAGCCATTATTTTTCCTAGATTATTATGCAACTGCAAAACTTGAAGTTGAAGAAGCAACACAAGTTGTAAAAGGAATTGCGGAGGGTTGTATTAGATCTGAGTGTGCTTTAGTTGGTGGAGAAACTGCTGAAATGCCAGGAATGTACAAAGAAGGCGATTTTGATTTAGCTGGTTTTTGTGTAGGAATTGCTGAAAAAGATGAATTAAACAGAATTGAAAGAATCAGTGCTGGTGATACATTAATTGCATTACCAAGTTCTGGTATTCATTCAAATGGTTTTTCTCTTGTAAGAAAACTATTATTAGAAAAACTTGGAATGTCTTTAGATGATGACTTCCAAGGAAAACCACTTAAGGATGTTTTATTAGAGCCAACTAGAATTTATGTAAAAGAATTTAAAGCAAACAAAGATAAAATTAACGCATTGGCACATATTACTGGTGGTGGTATTACTGAAAATTTACCAAGAGTTTTACCTGATAATTTAAAAGCTGTTGTAAAAAGAGATTCTGTTAGAGTTTTACCTATCTTTGAATTTATGGGTGCTCACGTAGAATTAGAAGAAATGTACAGAACATTTAATATGGGTGTTGGTATGGTTTTAGTAGTTAATCCTGCAAATGTAGATGCTGTATTAGCAAATACTGATGGTTATGTTATAGGTGAAATAGCTGTTGGTGAAAAAGGTGTAGAATTTATCTAACAATTTAGATAATTTATTAAAAAAGGGGTAAGTCTTAACTTGCCCCTTTTTTTATGTCTACATAATATTTTAAAATTTCGATAACTTTTGATGCATATCCCCATTCATTATCATACCAAAGAAGCATTTTTATCATATTTCTGTTTTTTATATCGGTATATCTATGGTCTATAATAGTTGTAAATTTTTCTTTTTTAAAATCACTTGATACTAAAGGTTCAAAATTATTTAAAACTATTGGAAATTTTTGATTTTTTTCATAATCTTCAAATAAACTTATAATTTCATTTCTTGTGCTATTTTGTTTTGTAAATAGGGTGACATTTATTGCTCCTACTGTATCTGTTGGAACTCTAAGTGAGTTTGAAGAGATTAGTTCAGAGTTTATAAAAGGTTCAACGTAAGAGCAAGCTTCGATGGTAGTTGTTTTATTTGGAATAATATTTTGAGTTGAAGACCTACCAAACTCAAAATTACAAGCTACGTCTCTTGTTGCACTTCCTACATAGTGACCATCTAAAACCCTTTGATGATTTAATAATGGATGAATAGTTACTATATCTCCACAAATTATCTCTTTGTTTTCATTGATTAATTTTAGTGCAGGAAGTAGTGCTGTTGCATTACAAGAACTTGTTGAAATTACTTTATGGCTATTTGTATCAAGTTTATTTTCATTTACCCCTAAAATTATATTTATATGAGCACTTGAATTTGGGTGCGTAAGAAAAATAGCTTTTACTGGTAAATTTTCTAATTTACTAATATCTTCTTTTTTACCACTTGCATCAATAATTATATCAATATTGGATAAATCAATATCACTTAAAGATTGGTGATTTACAATCTTGATTATTGTTTTGCTATTTTGAATGAAGTTTTTATTTATGATTTTAAACTTATCGTCTAAAGAGCCATATGTTGAATCATAGTTTATTGAGTAAACTATATTTTCAAGATATGGGTTAATTTCATTTATTGCTACAATTTCAAAGTTTTTGTTTTCAATTAACTGTTTTAAAACAGCTTTACCGATTCGTCCAACGCCATTTAATAGTACTTTTATTTTCATATAAAATTGTATCATAAATGAATAAAATTTATTTTTATCCTTTCGGCATTTCTATAAATAAAAAGTGAGAAGAAGTAAGGGCCGTTATATTTATCTTTGATTCATCAGTAATTTCTAAGGCATCACCATCTTCTAATATTACATCATTTATTTGTGCTTTCCCCTCAATTTGAACAAAATAAACTTGTCTATTTTGTTCAATTTTAAAATTTAAATTTTTAGCATCTTCTAATTGTGAAACGTAAATATTTACATCTTGATAAATTCTAATTTCACTATTTCCTTTTTGAGAAGAAACAATATTTAAAAATTTATTTTTTCTATCTTCTTCTTTATATCTTTTTGAGCCATAAAGTCTTGGTAATGAGCTTTTAGGTGGAATAATCCAAATTTGTAAAAGTCTTAAATCTTCATTTTTATTAAGGTTATGTTCACTATGATAAATTCCATCTCCAGCACTTAAGTATTGAACTTCTCCTCTACTTAAGGTCTCTGAATTTCCCATTGAATCTTTGTGTGTAATTTCACCTTTTACTACATAAGAAATAATTTCCATATTCGAGTGAGGATGTGTATCAAATCCACTTTGAGGATGAACTATATCATCATTTAAAACTCTTAATACACCAAAATTTATATTATTAGGGTTTCTATATTCTGCAAAACTAAAGTGAAAACGACTCTCTAACCAACCTAAATTTGATGTTCCCATATTTTCTTTTGGTAATTTTTTTAACATTTTAAATCCTTTTATTTGTCAAAAATGAAGCTTTCCATTGAGATATTTGAATACATAATTTCACTATTAAAGGATTTACCTTTTTTATTAAAAGCACTTCCAAAAGCTATGAATAGTGGACGAAAATGTTCATTTGAAGGATGGTTTTTATAAAAGTTTATATTTGACTGTATCTTTTTTAACTCTTCCTCTTTTGCATTTTCAATTATATTTACAATATCTTTATTAAAATCACTTGCATATTTTTTTGATTCAAAAGAGATATCCATATCAGCTAAATTATGAGTAATCCCACCACTACAGATTATCAAGGCTTCATTTTTAAACTCTTTTAACTTTTCACCTAGATTTAATAATTGTTCATTTGTATAAAACATAGGAATACTAAGTTGTAAAACTGGAATTTTCAAATCCTCATAAAGCAATGACAAAACATTCCAAACCCCATGATCATAACTTTTACGATTTTCATCAATTGTTATATCAATACTATTTTCTTTTAGTTTTTCTACTAAATTGTAAGTAAGCTTCTCGTCACTATTTATTTCATACTTAACTTTATATAATTCTTCTTCAAAACCGTAAAAATCATACATTATTTTATTTGCATTAGGAGAAATGATTTTTAATGTATTTGTTGTATAGTGTGCTGAAACAATTATTATATATTTAGGTTTTTCTAAAATCTTTGAAATTTTTTGAATATTTCTTTTTGACTTTGAGTCACTTAAAATTATATTAGGTGCTCCGTGTGAAATAAATAGTGTTGGGTTCATTTTTTTAATCCTAGCTAATTACTTAGCTTGGATTCCTTCTAAATCAATATGTAATTTTACAATTTCTCCAACTGCAACACCACCTGCTTCTAAAACAGAGTTATATTTGATTCCATAGTCCATTCTATTTACTTTACCTTCTAAAGCTAGACCAACTCTTGTATTTCCCCAAGGATCTTTAATTGTAGTACCACTTGTTTCCAAATCAAGTTCAACATCTTTAGTAACACCTCTCATAGTTAATTTCCCATAAGCTTTATCGCCATCAATTTTATCTAATGTAAAAGTTATTTGAGGATATTTATCTGCTGCAAAAAAATCAGATGCTTTTAGGTGACCATCTCTTTTTTCATTGTCTGTATCAATCGATTTTACTTCTACTACACCATTCAATGATTTTAAAGTGTTAGTTTTTTCATCATATTCAAATGAACCCTTAAATTCATTAAATTTACCAGTAACATTTGAAATCATCATATGTTTTACTTTAAATCCAACATTTGAATGACTTTTATCTACGTTGTATGTTCCAGCAAAAAGTGTGCTTCCTGCTAATAGAGATACTAATCCTAATTTTACTAATTTCATAATTTGTCCTTTTAATTTGCTTTATATAATTTATTCAGTAATTCATATAAAGTATCTAATTCTTCATCATCTAAGATTTCACAAGCCTTGTGAAGATTTTGCGCGTGTTGTGGAAATAAACCTTCAATTACATCAATACCCTTTTGAGTTATTGATTGAATTGTTGAACGATTATCATTTAAATCTTTAATAGATGTAATATATCCATCTCTTTTTAGATTTTTAACAACAACAGTTATATTGCCTGGTGTACTCATTGTTAATTTTGTAATAGCACCAATACTTAAATTACCTCTATGATAAAGAACTTCTAATACTTTAAATTGATTAAATGTAAGGTGATGTGAAGATAAATAGTTTAGTGTCTTTCCAAAAATTTTATTATGAACTTTTTCTAATCTAACTACTGTTTTCATTGATTTATCTGTTCTTATTCCATAAGATTTTAAACTTGTTTTTATCATCATTAACTCCTTGAATGAAATAATACTACTAATTAGTAGTAAATGTCAATAGTTAATAAGTATAAAAATTATACTAATTAGTAATAAAGTTGTCCTAAAGCTTATAATATAGGCGTTTTTAAATTTTTAAAATTCTTTTTATTGTGAGAAAAAATAGTAAATTTTTCAATAATTTTTTTGCTTAACCAATTAATAAACTATTATTAGATAAAATATCCCGTTTTGCTATAGAGAAAGAAATAAGGATACGATAATGCTATTAACGCCAGGTCCAACTCCAGTACCTGAATTTGTAAGAAAAGCTATGTCTGATGTTACAATTCATCATAGAACTGAAGAGTTTGAAGCAATTTTTAAAAATACTAGAGAATTATTATTAGAACTATTTGATATGCCAGAAGCTATTATGTTAGCTTCAAGTGGTACAGGTGCAATGGAAGCATGTGTAACAAATCTAACTCACAAAAAAGCCTTAACAGTAAATTCTGGTAAGTTTGGTGAAAGGTTTGGAAAAATTTGCAATGCCTTTGGTATAGAATATACTGAAATCAAAAATGAATGGAATACTCCAGTTTCAGTTGAAGCAGTTGTAGAGGCAGTAAAAGCTGATTCATCTATTGATGCAATTTTTATTCAAATTTGTGAAAGTGCTGGAGGATTGAGACATCCTGTTGAGCAAATCGCAGCCGAAGTTAAAAAAATCAATAAAGATATTATGATTATTGCAGATGGGATTACTGCTATTGGTGTTGAAAAAGTTGATACAACAAATCTTGATGCCGTAGTAACAGGAAGCCAAAAAGCTTTAATGTTACCACCAGGTTTAGCAATGATTGGTTTATCAAATGAAGCAGTTGCTAAAATCAATTCAAAACCAAGAGGTTACTATTTTAACTTAGCAACTGAAATTAAAGTTCAAAAAAATAATACAACAGCTTGGACAGCTGCAACTACACTAATCATCGGTTTAGGTGCAATTTTACAAAAAATAAAAGAAGATGGTTTTGAAAACTTATATGCAAAAACAGCATTAAGAGCAGAAGCTACTAGAGAAGCCTTAGTTGAAATTGGATGTGAAATTTATCCACAAACTCCAGCAAATGCTATGACAACAATTTATACTGAAAATGCACCAGCAATTAGAAAAATTCTAAAAAACAAATATGATGTAAATATAGCTGGTGGTCAAGACCATATTAAGAATTCAATTTTTAGAATTAATCATATGGGACTAGTTGAAGATTATGAGGCAGCTTGGGCTGTTAATGCAGTTGAGTTAGCAATGGATGAATTAGGTCTAAGAAAATTTGATGGAACAGCAAATAGAGTTTTTCTATCAAAAATGTTTAAAGGAAACTAGTAAGTTATGATTTTTGAACACGAAATCCCAAAAGGAAGTCGATTATATTTTGGTAAATCTGCTAAAGCTAAAAGAGTTTTAGAAAACCAAGTTTGTGAAATTTTAGAAAAACAAGGATTTGAAGAGATTTTAACTCCAAATTTTTCTTATTCACAACATCAAGCAATCGCAAATGAAAGAAAACTAATTAAGTTTTCTGATGAGCAAAATGAGCAAGTAAGTTTGCGAGCAGATTCTACTTTAGATGTAGTAAGAATCATTACAAAAAGATTGGGTAGAACAACTACACACAAAAAATGGTTCTATGTTCAACCAATATTCACATATCCTTCAAAAGAAGAGTATCAAATTGGATGTGAATGGATAGACCATAATAATATTGCTGACATAATGAATTTAACAGCCAATATTTTAAAAGCATTGCAAATAGAACCAATTTTACAAATATCAAATATCAATATTCCAAAACTTGTGGCTACAGAGTTAAATATTGATTTAGATTTATTAAAAAATGGTGAGATAGCATCACTATTTAAATTAAATTGTGATTGGTTAAACAAATTAATAAAAGTTAAAGATATTGAAAGCTTGGAAAACGCAATTGATATTGTACCAGCTAATATAAAAAAAGAGTTAGAAAAACTACTTCAAAATGCAAAGGAAGTAGAGTATTCTAATATTATAATTGCTCCATTATATTATGGAAGTTTAAGATATTATGATGATATATACTACAGAGTAATAAATAATAATTTAACTTTATGTAAAGGTGGAATGTATTCAAGTGAAGGTATGAGTTCACTTGGTTTTGCACTTTACACAGACAACTTATTAAAAATTTTAGAGGATTAAATATGAGCGCAGACGTAATAGTTGGTATTCAATGGGGAGATGAAGGAAAAGGTAAGATAGTAGATATGCTTGCTCAAAAATATGATATGGTTTGTAGAAGTCAAGGTGGACATAATGCAGGTCATACTATTTGGGTTGATGGTGTAAAATATGCACTTCACTTAATTCCTTCAGGAGTATTAAATCCAAAAGCTATAAATGTTATTGGTAATGGTGTTGTTTTATCACCTGAAAATATTATCAAAGAGATGAGTCAATTTGAAAATTTAGAAGGTAGGTTATTTATTTCTGATAAAGCACATTTAAATTTACAATATCATGCTTTAATTGATCAAGCAAAAGAGAGATTAAAAGGTTCAAAAGCTATTGGAACAACTGGAAAAGGAATAGGGCCTGCTTATTCTGATAAAATTAATAGAGTTGGACATAGAGTTGGTGAATTATTAGATCCTGCTAAATTAACTCAATCTATTTTAGATTCATTTGAACAAAATAGAGCAATATACGATGTATTAGAAATCTCAACTCCAAATGAAAAAGAGTTATTAGAAGAATTGACTTCTTATAAAGAAAAATTAGCTCCATTTATTACAAATACTACAAATATGGTATGGAAAGCACTTGATGAAAATAAGAGAATCTTACTTGAAGGTGCTCAAGGAACGATGCTTGATATTGACCATGGAACATATCCTTATGTAACTTCATCTTCAACAGTTAGTGCTGGAGCTTGTACTGGTCTTGGTGTTAATCCAAAAGATATTGGAATTGTAACAGGGATTACAAAAGCTTACTGTACAAGAGTTGGTAATGGTCCTTTCCCATCTGAAGATTTTGGTGATGATGGTGAAACTATGGCTCAAGTTGGAAAAGAGTTTGGAACTACAACTGGAAGAAAAAGAAGATGTGGTTGGTTTGATGCAGTAGCAGTTAAACATGCAGGAAGATTAAATGGTTGTGATCAACTAGCACTTATGAAACTTGATGTTTTAGATGGATTTGAGAAAATTAAAATTTGTGTTGCTTATGAATTAAATGGAGAAATCATTGATTACGTCCCATCAAGTTTAGATGATATTAAACCTGTATATGAAGAGATTGATGGATGGGATAGTGTAGTTGGAACTAGAGATTATGACTCTTTACCTGTAAATGCTAAAAAATATATTGAAAAAATAGAAGAGGTTACATCTGTAAAAGTTGGAATAGTTTCAACATCACCAGAGAGAGATGATACAATTATAAGAGGATAAAGTAATGAGAATGAAATTACATCATACACCATACGTTTCAAGAAGAATTACAAGAGATCTTGTTAATTGTGAGTTTATTGAAATTAGAAAAGAAAAGCATAGTATTGAAGCTGAAATAGAAAAAATTTTAGATGCTGATATTGAAAAAGAGTTTGTACTTGATGAAAAAGTTGAAGAGATACTAGATGAGCAAGAAGAAGAAATTGAGTACTTAAATGCTGATAGAAGACAACTTTTTTGGATGACTAAAAAAAGATTAGCAAATGATTTTGGTGTTATTTTAAATAATGAAGATAGATTTTCAGATATTGCACACCAAATTTTAGATTACTTATGGGAAGAAGATTTTATACATTATACTTGTTCAGATAATCAAGTAAAAAATGTAATTTTTGCTTCAATTGATGATTTTATCAAAGGTTTTGAAAAAGCTGACTTTGAGGTTTTAACAAAATTAAAAAATTATAAAAGAAAGTTAATACCAGGGACTGAGGACTATGATTTAGTTTATCATAGATTGTACGAAGAGGAATTAATAAAAAGAGGATTAATATAATATGCAAAAAGTATGGATATATTTAGAAAATGGGACTTTTTTAGAAGCGACATCATTTGGTGCGACAGGTACAACTGTTGGTGAAATAGTTTTTAATACTTCATTAACTGGATATCAAGAGATTATTTCTGATCCATCATACGCTGGACAATTTATTACTTTTACAATGCCAGAAATTGGTAATGTTGGTGTAAATGAAGATGATATGGAATCAATTAAATGTCATTGTAAAGGTGTTTTAGTTAGAAATTATCATAATGATTATTCAAATTACAGAGCTCAAGGTGATTTAGATGCTTTATTGAAAGATCATGGAGTTTTAGGAATTTGTGATATTGATACAAGATACTTAACTAAAATGATCAGAGATGAAGGAGCTATGATGATGATAGCTTCAACAGAAATTTCTGATAAAGATGAATTAGCAAAACAATTAGCATCAAGCCCTAGAATCGAAGATATAAACTATATTGAAATAGTTTCTACAAAAGAGTCTTATGTTCATAAATCAGGAGCTTGGAATCATTCTATTAAAGCATATGATAAAGCTGTAATGAGTGACAAAAAAGTTGTAGTAATTGATTTTGGTGTAAAAAGAAATATTTTAAATGAATTAGTTCAGTCTGGTCTTGAAGTAGAAGTTGTACCTTCAACTTTTAAAGCTGATGATTTAATTGCAAGATTTGAAGCTAAAGAAATTGGTGGTATTTTCTTATCAAATGGTCCAGGAGATCCTTTAACTTTAATAAATGAAAAAGAACAAGTTCAAAAACTTATTAGTGCAAATATTCCAATGTTTGCCATTTGTTTAGGTCATCAAATGTTATCAATAGCTCATGGTTATGATACATATAAACTTAAATTTGGACAACATGGTGGTAATCACCCTGTTGCTAATAACGGTGTTGTAGAAATTACTGCACAAAATCATAACTATAATGTTCCAGATAATATTGTAGAAATTGCAGATATAACTCATCAAAATTTATTTGATAATACTATTGAGGGTGTTAAATATAAAAATAAAGAGATTTTCTCAGTACAGCATCACCCAGAAGCTAGTCCGGGTCCTCATGAGTCAAAATACATTTTTAAACAATTTGCAGATATCGTAAGATAATTCAATAAAAAAAGGGGAGTTTGTAAAAACTCCCCTTTTTTATTTTTAGTTAAAAATAGTTATAAAATAAATTTCTCAATTAGTTGATATGTTCCAGCTGCAGCTATACCACCTGCAATTCCAGCAACAACATCATCACCCATAACTCCCCATCCACCTTTTACATCTCTATCTATTTTACCTATAATTGAAGGTTTCCATATATCAAATAATCTAAAAAATGCAAAGGCTAAAATAGCCATGATAATCATATTTTCACTATTTATTCCACAAATTGCAAGGGCAATCCACATCCCTGCTAATTCGTCAATTACAATTTCTTTTCCATCATGCGCCCCAACTTCTATTTCATAAATGTCTATTTGTTTTACTGCAATTGCAGTAATTAAAAGTGCAAGTAAAAATAGGGTTGAAGGATGTAAGTATTGAATTAAAACTAATCCTAGCAATAGAGATACAAAAGAACCAACAGTTCCTGGAGCTTTTGGACTTAATCCACTAAATCCAACAGTTAAGAAAAATTTTCTAAAATTCATTAATATCCTTATTTTTTCTTTTCAATACCAAGTTTTTTTCTTTTTTCCCAAAGAGATTTTCTAGAAATTCCAAGTTTTTTTGAAAGTTCTGTATCAGGATATTTATTTTGATATGAAACTACCATTAGTTTAACATAATCACTAATTGTCATAATATTAGAATTACTCATTAAGATATCATCATTTGTAAACTCAATTTTTCTATATGGAAAATTTTCTTCTGTTTCCATTGTAGAAACAATACAATTTTTATCTTCAATAATTTTGATCAAATTATCTTTTGCATTTCTTTTTAATGAATGAAAATCAGTTAAGTATATGATTATTTTACCATCAACTGCTGCAATTTGTTTTTGCCATGATGGAGATGTCAGTGAAATAAAAACAATTGGCATATCCATTTTTCTTGATAATTCAAATACTAATTTATCAGCACATTTTTGTGAATTTGTTTCAATAAGTGTTGGAAATGAAGGAGGTAATAAAACATCACTAGTATCAATATCAGCCATAGTAAAATTTATATATTCTCTTAGTGTTTGAAGTTCTCTTCTCATGCTTCTACACTCTTTATAGTGATAGATTTTTCTAACTAATTCATCCATTATAAATGGCTTCATAATATAATCTTTTGCACCGTCTTTTATAGGATTTGTAACTGTTTCATCTGAAATATAAGAAACTAAAAGAAGAATAATCGAATTTTTGCTATATCTTTTAATGATATTTTTACATAATATGGAAGGAAGAGAAGTAGACAAAAGAATAATATCATACTCTTTCGTTAAATTATCAATATTTGGTGATTCAATATAGTCACAACTATGCCCATCATCAAGAAGTCTTGAGACAACCTTTTGAGCTAAATAAATTTCATTTTCAATAATTAATATATTCATATTTTCTTCCAATCATAATATTTCAATGTTGCCATACTTTGAACAGCAACTCCTTCTCCTCTTCCTATAAAACCCATTTTTTCAGCAGTAGTAGCTTTTATATTTACAAACTGTTTTTTTATATCTAAAATATTTGCTAATGAAGTTTTTATTTGCGTTTTAAAAGGGTTGATTTTCGGTTTTTGTGCAATAATAGTTAAATCAATATTTACAATTTCATATCCAACATTGTAAATAAAAGTAACAATATCTTCAAGTAGAATTTTAGAATCAATTCCTTTATATTTATCATCAGTATCTGGAAAAAATTCTCCAATATCTCCTGCACCACAAGCTCCTAAAAGAGCATCAATTACGGAGTGAATTAAAACGTCTCCATCACTATGTGCTTTAAATCCATACTCACATGGAATTTGAACTCCACCTAAATACATCTTTTTATTATCTTCAAATTGGTGGATATCAAATCCTGTTCCAGTAAAAAAATTATTAGAGGGTGCTTTTAAACACGATACATCTTTTAATTCTTCTCCGAAAGTTAGCTTTTTACTTTCAATACTTCCTTGAACATATTGGATTGTTCCACTATTTGCTTTAATAGCTGAACTTTCATCTGTATATTCAATATCTGTATTTAATGAATTTTTTAAAAATTCTGTATTTGATAATTGAGGAGTTTGAATTAGTTTAACATGGTCTCTATTAATAGTTTCATTTTCATAAACAACTGTGTCTGAAACATTTAAAATAGGAACAATACATTGGGCATTCTCTTTTTGAGAAAGAAGATTTTCTATAACACTTTGGGGGATACATGATCTTGCAACATCAGTTATCATTACATATTTTGAACTTACTTTTTCTAGTGAATTATTAATTGATTCTTGGCGTGTTTTCCCTCCAACAATATATTCAAAGTCATCAGAAAAGTTTTTCATATAGTTTATTTCATTTTCATGAGCAGTGACAATAATTTTGTCAAAATTTGAAAATCTGGAAAAACGATTTGTAACATATAACCACAATGGTTCATTTTCTATTCGTAACCATTGCTTTTTACTCTTATGTTCAAACCTTGTAGAATTGCCTGCGCATAGGACAATAAGCGTAACATCTTGCACCCAAAAACCCCTTTGTGTAAAAAAGTTACAGATTATAATATAATGTTACTTACGCATAAGTTAAGAGTTTTGTTCAATTACTTCTTTAATAACATCGATAGAATTAACTAAATGCTCTATATCAAATCCATATAATGCAGCCTTTTCAACAGCTTTTTGAATATTTTTATCACTTAGTGGATTTCTAATATCACATAAAATTTTCACTATTTCTAAAATCTGAACTTTTTGTTTATACTCTTGTGGACAAGATTCTAAATCACCCACAAACCCAATAGAAAAGATGATATTGTGATTAAATGACCAATGCTTAAAAATATTTGCAGTTATTCTAGAACATGGATATCCTGTAAACTTTTCCTCTGTTTTAGATATGTCGTCACTTTGTCCAATTTCTTGTAAAAATTCTTCTGTTAATCTATTTTCTTGAATAACTTCTGAAATTACATATTTGCCAACTTCTTGTAAAAATGCTGGTAATAACAAGTCATTTTTTAAATCAAAGTTAATACTTGAAATCCAAGTATTGATTATATTTGTAGCTAGAGAACTTGTGAAAATAAAATCTTCATTTGTTACAGCGTATGCGCATAAATTACTTGACATTGAATTTTGTATTGCTGAACCAATTGCAGCTGATATTGTGAAATTAATTCCTAATAAATTTACCGCTCTACTTAAAGTATCAACTCCACCTCTAAATCCAAACATACTTGAATTGGCAATTCTTAGAATAGTTGCCACCATTAGAGGATCTTTTTCAATAATTTTTAATAGTTTTTGAGCATCGTAGCTATCTGTTTTTCTAAAATCTTCTAATTCAATTATATTATTTGGTAGTGGAGGTAAAGAATCTATAGATTGTTTTATATATTTTTTCATTGTATTCCTGTTGATAATTGATTAAATTATAAATTATTATATAGAAAAGAAACTTATATAAATAATAATATGAAATTAAGTCGCTCAATTAAGGTTATCTAAATATTTTTAGATATAATCGATTTACAATTCAAACAATAAATACTATAGGATTTTTAAAAATGAGAAATTGGTTAGACAATCATAAAGAAGACGCAGTTAGAACTCAAATGTATTATGCAAAACAAGGTATTATTACTCCAGATATGGAATATGTGGCAAAAGTTGAGAAAATTGATGCTGAATTAGTTAGAGCTGAGATTGAAAGAGGAAGATTAATTATTCCTGCAAATATAAACCACAAACACTTAATTCCAATGTCAATTGGAATTGCTTCATCTTGTAAAATTAATGCAAATATAGGTTCATCTGCTTTAGCTTCTAATGTGGAAGGTGAGATTGAAAAGGTAGACGTATGTCTAAAATATGGTGCTGATACAATCATGGATTTAAGTACAGGTGGTGACTTAGATATGATTAGAACAGCTGTAATTGAGCACTCAACTGTGCCAATTGGTACTGTGCCTATTTATCAAATTTTACATGATTGTAAAGATAAAATCGAAGATTTATCTATTGAAGTTATGTTAAAAGTTTTAGAAAAACAAGCACAACAAGGTGTTTCTTATTTTACAATTCACGCTGGATTCTTACTTGAATTTATGCCTCATGTTGCAAAAAGAAAAATGGGAATCGTTTCAAGAGGTGGTTCATTAATGGCTGCATGGATGATGCATTACCATAAAGAAAATCCATTCTATGAAGCGTTTGATGATATTTTAGAGATTTGTAGAAAATATGATGTTTCTTTATCTTTAGGTGATTCATTAAGACCTGGTTGTTTAGCTGATGCATCTGATGAGGCTCAATTAAGAGAGTTAAAAGTTCTTGGTGAATTAACTTTAAGAGCTTGGGAAAAAGATGTACAAGTTATGATTGAAGGTCCAGGTCACGTTCCATTAAATCAAATTGAAAGAAATATGAAATTAGAAAAAGAGTATTGTCACGAAGCACCATTCTATATTTTAGGACCATTAACTACTGATATTGCAGCTGGTTATGACCATATTTCTTCTGCAATTGGTGCAGCTGTTGGTGGATGGCATGGAGCTTCTATGTTATGTTATGTAACTCCAAAAGAGCATTTGGGTTTACCAAATGCTGAAGATGTTAGAAATGGAATTATTGCATATAAAATTGCTGCACACTCTGCTGATATAGCACGTGGAAGAAAAGGTGCAAGAGATATTGATGATGAAATGAGCGATGCT
>Ga0193958_1000220_pt1 | contig 24214 bp, 26 predicted proteins | sample FB_1_MG_FD_140320 | JGI IMG/M metagenome (GOLD analysis project Ga0193958, IMG submission 140320) | Microbial mat bacterial communities from the Broadkill River, Lewes, Delaware, United States - FB_1_MG | ecosystem: Environmental > Aquatic > Freshwater > River > Microbial mats | place: USA... | reverse complement strand
GGTGAAGCTGGTAAAGGATTTGCTGTTGTTGCACAAGAAGTAAGAAATCTTGCTGCAAGAAGTGCAGAAGCTGCTAAAGAGATAAAAAGTATTGTTGAGTCAGCTACTTCAAAAGCTAATGAAGGTAAAAATATTGCTAATAATATGATTGGTGGATATACAAATTTAAATACTAAAATTAATAAAACAATTACATTAATAGAAAATGTTTCTCAAGCTAGTAAAGAAGAAGAAAAAGGGATAGTTCAGATTAACGATGCTGTAAATGCATTAGATCAAGCTACACAAGTAAATGCAAATTCTGCTACTACAATTAGTGAATTAGCTCATGAAGTATCCTTCTTATCTGAAAACTTATTGCAAATTGCAGATAGAGCAAAATTTAATGAATCAACAAAAGAAGAAATTGCAGATATAAATTTAGTATTTACAATTGCAAAATTAAAAAATGATCACATTAAATTTAAAAATGTAAATTTTGATAAATTAGGTAGTTCAAATACTGCTTGGAGTGTTACTAAACCAACAGAGTGTGATTTAGGTAAATGGATTATTGAGCAAGAAAATAAAAATAAATCATTTACAAAAACATCAAATTGGAAAATTTTAAAAGAGAAACATGAAATAGTTCATGCTAGTGTTCAATCTTTTATTAATGAAGACTGTAAATCTAATTCTGATGAATTAATTTTAAATAATCTTTCAAAAGATTTAGATTTGGCTACTTCTGATGTATTTAGATGTTTAGATCAAATTAAAAAAGATAATATTCCAGAAAAAAAAGTTGAAGCTAAAGTAGTTTCATCAAATCAAAAAGAACAAGTAAGTGTTTCTAGACCAGTTTCTAAACCTATAGAAATGTCATCGACAAAACAAGTTTCTTCTTCTAAATCAATTCAATCAAATACAAAAGATGATGATGAGTGGGAAAGCTTTTAAAAGCTTCTCACTTATCTAATTATAAATATATTTTTTAAACACGACTAAAACTATCCTCTTTTAAATTTATCTAAAAATAGATATAATACGCGAAAACTAATATAACTAGAATAATATAGACAATCAAAGGAAATTTATGAGTACAGAAAAAGTTGAGTTACTCTCACCAGCTGGAAATTTAGAAAAATTAAAAATAGCTATTAAGTATGGTGCTGATGCAGTTTATGCGGGAGTGAGTCATTTCAGTTTAAGAATTAGAGCTGGAAAAGAGTTTACATTTGAAACATTTAAAGAAGGTATTGACTATGCACACGCAAGAGGTAAAAAAGTGTATGCTACAATTAATGGATTTCCTTTTAATTCTCAAATTGATTTATTAAAAAAACATATTGCAAAAATGGCAGAGCTAGAGCCTGATGGTTTTATTGTTGCAGCTCCTGGTGTTGTAAAACTTTGTAGGGAAATTGCACCACAAATTGATATTCATTTATCAACTCAAGCAAATGTATTAAATTATCTTGATGCACAAGTATTTTGGGATATGGGTGTCAAAAGAATTGTGGTTGCAAGAGAAATCTCACTTAAAGATGTTGTTGAAATAAAAAAACATTTACCAGATATGGAAATTGAAATTTTTGTACATGGTTCGATGTGTTTTGCATATAGTGGAAGATGTTTAGTATCTGCAGTTCAAATGGGAAGAGTACCAAATAGAGGATCTTGTGCAAATGACTGTAGATTTGAATATACACTTTATGCTGCAAATGAAGATCATAATACTCTATTTAGACTAGAAGAAGAGCCCGGCGTTGGAACTTATATTTTTAATTCAAAAGATATGAATTTAGCTTCACATATAAAAGAGATTATGGATTCAGGTGCTGTTGATTCATTAAAAATAGAAGGTAGAACAAAATCACCATATTATGCAGCAGTTACTGCAAAAGCTTATAGAAGTGCAATTGATGATTATTATGACGATAAATTTGAACCAGAAAAATATCAAAGAGAACTTTATACTACTAAAAATAGAGGCTTTACTGATGCATATTTAATTCATAGACCATTTGAAAAAACTGATTCACAAAACCACGATTATGCTTTAAGTAAAGGCTCTTACGAAGTTAGTGGACTTGTAACTGATGATGAAGAACACTTTTTATGTAAGTATAAAATTTATCCAAATCAAGATGTAGAAATTTTTACTCCAAAAGGTGAAGTTCTTGAAGAGTGCGAAAATGAAATTGGAAAAATTTTCAAAAATGATGATGGAATTTATTATGTTAATTTCAAAAAAATATTAACAGAAACGGGAAAAGAGTTAGAATCAGTTCATAGTGGTAATGTTAATAAAATAAAACTTCCAGGTAAACTTCCTTATCTAACAATGCTTAGAGCAGAAAATATAGAAGAATAGTTTAAAAAATAGATGATATTTTTTAGGGTAAGTTCTAATATTAATGTAAAAACTACAGATGGGACTTTGATTAATTATTATAAAATCAAAGGTCCATCAAATTTAGAAAATGAAACAGTATACATAACTACTTATAATGATTTTAATGATTTAAAAGAAGTTTTTCAAAGAGTTGACAAAGATAAATATTTTGCACGACTTATTAAAGAAGATAATGTTAAAGCATTGATAAATTTTCCTACTCAATTAGGAATTCCAAATGATAATGAATATTTTAAACATAGAGAAATAGATTTAAAAAATCAAAATAAATTTCATTTAAATAAATTAAATTCATTTATCTTAGACTCAACACAAGTTGATATATATAAACAATTAAAACATCTAAAAAAAGATGAGATAAAAATTGCACTTATTGGTGGAGTTGGTAAAAGCATTAGTGAGATAATTGTAGGATGTACAGCTGTTAGAATTTTATTTGAAAAATTAAGTGAAGTATATAAAAATATAAAACTTGATCTTTATTTAGATGCTTCAAATAATAGTTTTTATAGTAGAAATAAACAATTATATTTAAAACAAAGTTTTATAAATGATGTTTTACCTTTAAGTATTACATCTAAGAAATTTTGTGAATATGATTATTATATTGATAATAGTTCGGTAAAGGAAAATTCAGCTTATTTTGAATCTTTAAATTATGTTGATGCCTGGTTGCATAAATTTGGAATTGATTATAAAAAAATATCAGATGAGGAAAAATATAATACTTTAGATATTTCTAGTTATAAGCCAAGTGATTCATTAAAAAATAAAATAATTGATGCAAAATCAAAGGGTAAACTTTTACTTTTCCATCCGTATTCTGCAAATATAAATAAATCACTTCCTCAATCAGTTGCATCAGATATTTTAAAAAAATTAATTTCAACTAATAGTGAATATATAATAGTTTCAACTTTATCTATAGATTCAAAAATAAACGATGATAGATTTATTGATTTATCAAAAGAATCAAAATTAATTTCAGATTTTATATATATTATTTCAAATGTAGATAAAGTACTAAGTACTGACACTTCTACATATCATATAAGTGATGCTTTTATGATTCCAACAATAGTTATATTTACGCAAGAAGATTTTGAAAAGAAAATAAAGTATTATCAATGGGTAAAATCTATTTTTGTAAAAGACAAATCAAAAAATTTATCTAAGTTTATATTTGAAAATGAAAATTTAACTTTTTACAAATTTCAGTCTTGGAAAAAAATTAAGATTGATAAGATTATTAGACTATTAGAAAGTTTTTGATATAATCGCAAAATTTAAACGATTTTAAAAGGAATTATAATGAACTTTGTATCAATTATTATGGGTAGTAAATCAGATTATGAAATCATGAAAAACTGTGCTGACACATTTGAAAAATTTAATGTTAAGTATGAGATGATTATATCTTCAGCTCATAGAAGTCCAGAAAGAACTAAAGATTATATCAAAGAAGCAGAAGAAAAAGGCGCTGTTGCATTTATTGCTGCTGCTGGTATGGCTGCACATTTAGCAGGTGCTCTTGCTGCAGGTACTACAAAACCTGTTATTGGAGTTCCTATGAAAGGTGGAGCAATGGATGGTATGGATGCAATGCTGTCAACTGTTCAGATGCCTGCAGGTATGCCAGTAGCTACTGTGGCACTTGGGAAAGCTGGAGCTATGAACGCTGCATATTTAGCAATGCAAATTTTAGCAATTACTGATAAAGAATTAGCAGTTAAATTAAAAGAAGATAGAATCGTTAAAGCAAAAGCTGTTGAAACTGATTCTAAAGAAATAGAAGTACTTCTATAATGAAACCTGTTGCATTATTTACTCTTCCTAATTGTAAATGGTGCAAAGAGGCTAGTGCCTACTTAAAATCAAAAAAGATAAAATACAATCAAGTAGATTTATCAAAAAATAAACAAGCCTTAAAAGATTGCCAAAAACATGGATGTACAGGTGCACCTGTTATTTTAATAGGAAATTCATGGATTTGTGGCTTTGATAAAAATAAAATAAATAAAGAGTTAGGAATTAAATAGATGGTTACATTTTCACAGATTCTATTAAAATTACAAGAGTTCTGGGCAAACCAGGGTTGTAATATTGTACAACCTTATGATATCCCAGCAGGTGCTGGAACATTCCACCCTGCAACACTATTAAGAAGTTTAGATTCAACACCTTGGAGTACAGCTTATGTAGCACCAAGTAGAAGACCTACTGATGGAAGATATGGAGAAAATCCAAATAGATTAGGTGCTTATTACCAATTCCAAGTTTTAATAAAACCAAGTCCAGATAATATTCAAGATTTATATTTACAATCATTAGAATTCTTAGGATTAGATATTTCTAAACATGATATTAGATTTGTAGAAGATAATTGGGAATCTCCAACTCTTGGAGCTTGGGGGCTTGGATGGGAAGTTTGGCTTGATGGTATGGAAGTAACACAATTTACTTATTTTCAACAAGTTGGAGGACTTGCATGTGATCCAGTTGCCGTAGAAATTACTTATGGTACTGAAAGACTTGCAATGTATTTACAAGGTGTTGATTCTGTATTTGATATTGTTTGGAATGAAAATGCATTTGGAAAAACAACTTATGCAGATGTACATAAAGAAGGGGAATATGAATTCTCTAAATATAATTTTGAAGTAGCAAATACTGATATGTTGTTTAGACACTTTGATGATGCCTTTGCTGAATGCAAGTCTTGTTTAGAAGCCGGGCTTCCTTTGCCAGCTTATGATCAATGTATGATAGCTTCTCATGCTTTTAATACTTTAGATGCAAGAAAAGCAATTTCAGTAACAGAGCGACAAAATTATATTTTAAAAGTACGAGAATTATCTCAAGGTTGTGCCGTTTTATATAAAGAGCAAGAACCTGAGAGATTAAAAAGAATTGGTAGATAAGTTTGAAACTTAAAGAAATATATGATGTTTTAAATGAAATATCTCCTTTTGAACTACAAGAAAAATGGGACAACTGTGGTATTCTTGTAGGCTCAAAAGAAGATGAAATTGAAAATATTTATGTAAGTATTGATTTAGATTTAGAACTTACGAAAAGTTTAAAAGAAAAATCTTTGATAATTACTCATCATCCTTTGATATTTTCTGGAATCAAAAAAATTAATTATGATACTTATAGTACAAAAATATTAAAAGAACTTATAAAAAAAGATATTTGTTTGATTAGTATGCATACTAATATTGATAAAACACATTTAAATAAATATGTTGTTGAAGAAATATTAGGTTTCAGAATTAAAAATCAAGAAGAATTTATATCAACCTGTGATGTAAATATGACTTTTACTGAGTTGGTAAAACATGTATCATCTAAACTTGATTTAAAAACTACAAAAGCAGTTAAATGTAAAGATTTTATAACAGATATAGCAATTGTTACAGGTTCAGCTATGTCTTTATTAGATGAAGTAAAAGCTGATTGTTTCTTAACTGGTGATATTAAATATCACGATGCAATGGAAGCAAAAGCAAGAGGTATGTCACTTATTGACATAAGACACTATGAAAGTGAAAGATACTTTAGCACCTTAATAGAGGGGCTTCTTTCAGAATATTTGAAAAAAAATAAATTAAAAGCTATAATAACAGCTTCAAAAAATCCATTTGAGTTTTTTAGAGAAGGAGAAACGGTTGAATAAGTATTTACAGGATTTAATCAAATTATCGAAATTTGATACAGCAATTAGTATGTTTGAGCCAAGAATTGAAAATGAGAAAGCTAAATTAGCTACATTCGTTGAGACAGCTGAAGCAATAAAAACATCAATTAACGCAATATATTTAGAGATTGATGACATAAAGTCAAAAAGAACTAAGAATAATATTCACTTAGCAGAATTAAAATCTAAGTTAGAAAGTATTGCGAAAAAAAATAAAGATATTCAAACAGAAAAAGAATTAAAAGCTCTTCAATTAGAAGAAGAAATTGCGAAAGAGCAAATTGCTTTTGCTAATGAAGAAATAAATAGACTTGATAATCTTGCAAGTTCTAAAGAAGAAACTTTAAAAGAGTTTCAAACAAACTTAACAGAAGAAGAAGAAGCGATTAAAGATATTCAAGTTGCTGTAGATAATACAATTGAAGAAATCAATAAAGATAGAAATCTTGTATATCAAGATAGAAGTGAATTATTAGAAAAGTTTGATAATAAAATTTTAACTTTCTATGAAAAAATTAAAAGATGGGCAAAAGACTCAGCTGTAGTTCCTGTAAAAAAACAAGCATGTTATGGATGTTATATGAAAATTAATGATAAAACTTATGCAGAAGTTATTAAAGCAGAAGAGATTGTTAATTGTCCACATTGTGGAAGAATTCTTTATAAAGAAGATGAAACTGAAGAGGCTTAATTTTGAGCCTTTTTAGTATATTTTATTACTTATTATTAAGTTTTATATATATACTTGCAATTCCATATTTAATATTTAAATCTAAAAGTCAAAAATACAGACAAGCAATTCCAGCAAAATTCTTTTTAAAAAATAATAGTAAATTAAAACAAAATGGTATTTGGTTTCATTCTTGTTCTATGGGTGAAACAAAAGCTATAAAACCTTTAATTGAATATTATGAAGATAAGGCTAATGTAACTGTAATAACAAATACAGGATATGAAGAAGCAAAAAAAATAACTTCAAATGTTAGATATTTGCCTTTTGAAATATTTTTGCCTTTTTGGATAAATAAACAAAAAGTTTTAGTTGTTATGGAAGCTGAGCTTTGGTATATGCTTTTTTTATGTGCAAAACAAAAAGGTGCAAAAACTTTTTTAATAAATGCAAGAATTTCTGATAAATCATACTCTTCATACAAGAGATTTTCTTTTTTTTATAAAAAGATTTTTAAGAATATTGATAAAGTTTTTGCACAAAGTTTAGTTGATAAACAAAGGTTAGAAGAGTTAGGTGCTTCAAATGTAGAAGTAATTGGGAATATAAAACTTGCACAACTGCCAGTTGCTTTAAATATATTTTCAAAACCAAACACGTTAGTTTTATGTGCAGCAAGTACACATGAAAAAGAAGAAGAGTTAGTTTTAAATGCATATAAAAAAGAGCAGGGTAAACTAATAATAGTTCCTAGACATCCAGAACGATTTGAGAAAGTTGATTTATTAATTCAAAATTTTGTAAAAGATAAAGAATTAACATATCATAAATTTTCTAATAAAGAAGAGTTTGATTCTGATATAATTTTATTAGATAAAATGGGATTGCTAAATGAGATTTATGCAATATCTGATGTGGTAATTTTAGGTGGCGCTTTTGAAAAAATAGGTGGTCATAATCCAATTGAACCAGCATTTTTTTCATGTAAAATAATTAGTGGTAAAAATATTTTTAATCAAAAGCCACTTTTTGAATGTATAAAAAACTATTATTTAATAGAGAATGAAGAGTTAAGTGAATATTTAAATAATATTGAAAAATTAGAAAAACCAGTACTTACAAAGGCTGGTTCAATTGAACCTATAATAAAGGAAATAAACAAATGGCATTAGATTACGATAAAGCATACAAATTATTAGCATTACAAGAGAATATATCAAATTCAAAAGCAAAAGAGTTGATTGATAAAGGTTTAGTAAAAGTAGGAGATAAAAAAGTTTTAATTGCACGTGGTGAAATTAGAGTAGATACTAGATTTTCTGTTAAAGAAATAGCAAAAACTAAAGTTATATTTCAAGATAATGATATCTTGGTAGTAGATAAACCAGCATTTTTAACAGCTGATGAAGTTTCAAAAATGTATCCAGAAGCAATTTTATTAAATAGACTTGACAAAGAAACAAGTGGTGTAATGATGTTTGCTAAAAATGAAGAGTTTCAAAAGAAAGCAATTAAAGAGTTTCAAGCAAATAGAGTTTACAAAGAATATGTAGCTATTGTTGATGGAAAAGTAATTGAAGAAATGGTAATTGATAAACCAATTTTAACTACTAAAGATAGAGGTAGCGCAAAATCTAAAATTGATATGAAAAGAGGTAAAAGTGCAAAAACTACAGTTTATCCACTTTTAGTAGAAGGTCATAAATCAAAAATTAAAGTAGTTATTGAATCTGGAAGAACTCATCAAATTAGAGTACATCTTAATTCTCTTGGCTTACCGATATTAGGTGATGCAATATATGGAAGAACTGCTCCTAATGTAAATAGGGTATTATTACACTCAAAAATTACAAAAATATTTGACTATAAATTTGAAGCACCGGAGCCTAGAGAATTTAAAGTGTATGATTTTAATTAAATATTAAGTTTAAAATAAGATCTCAAAACAATGAAAGTCCATAAAATGGACTTTCTTCTTAGAATAAAAACTAAAACAAAACTTAAACAAAATTTCTAAATTAATCTATATTAAAGCATATTATAAGTATAATCCACAAAATTTAAAATTGTGGAGATAAGTTTTGTTTGATTCAATAACCGGCTCAATAAGAAGTGCAGTAAATAAAATTAGACATAAAGATGATATAACTGCTCTTAAAAAAGCAACTGCAGAGTTAAAAAAATCTTTATTAAAATCTGATGTACATCATAAAACAACTAAAGATTTAGTTGCTAATGTAGAATTAGAAACTAAAAATGCAGGTATTGGACAAGACTCATTTATAAAAGCTTTAAAAGATGAATTAACAAAACTTCTTACTACTTCAGGTAACCAAGGTTTTGTATTCTCTAATACACCTCCTACAACAATTTTAATGACAGGACTACAAGGTAGTGGTAAAACAACTACAACTGGTAAGTTAGCGAATTATTTAAAAACAAGAAAGAAAAAAGTTTTAGTTGCCGCTTGTGACTTACAAAGACTTGCAGCAGTTGAACAGTTAAAGCAAATTGCAGCACAAATAGAGGTTGATATCTATTTTGATGATGTAGAAAAAGATCCTATTAAAATTGCACTTGCAGCACAAGAAAAAGCAAAAAAAGAGCTGTATGATGTTCTTTTAATAGATACAGCTGGACGACTTGCAATTGATGAAGAATTAATGAATCAATTAAAAGATGTTAGAAATGCAGTTAATCCTGATGAAATTTTCTATGTTGCTGATGCATTAACAGGACATGATGCAACAAAAACAGCAACTACATTTAAAGAAAAAATTGGAATTGATGGTGTAATTCTTTCTAAATATGATGGTGACACAAAAGGTGGAGTTGCTTTATCAATAGCTGATCAAGTTGGTGTTCCTTTAAGATTTATTGGTATTGGTGAAAAAATGCCAGATATTGAAGTTTTTATTCCTGATAGAATTGTTTCAAGATTATTAGGTCTTGGGGATATTGAAGGACTTGCTGAAAAAACTTCTGCAATTATTGATGAGAAAAAAGCAAAAGAAGTTAGTAAAAAAATCAAAAAAGGTGAATTTAACTTTAATGACTTTTTAGATCAATTATCAATGATGAGTAAATTAGGTTCTATGAAATCTATTATTGGAATGATTCCAGGTCTTTCTCAGATGGCTGGACCTTTAAAAGATATGGATTTTGAAAACTCAGATGAAATAAAAAGAATTAAGGCTCTAATTGGCTCAATGACACCTAAAGAGAGAGAGCAACCTGATTTAATGAACCCAGCTAGAAAGAGAAGAATCGCAAAAGGTTCAGGCCTTTCTGAAGTTCAAATTAATAAGATTTTAAAGCAATTTAAAAATGCTTCTAAAATGGCAAAAAAACTTTCAAGCAAAGGTGGAATGAAAGGTTTACAAAATATGTTGTCTCAAATGGGACCTGGTGGGATGCCAAAAATCCCTAGATAAATTCAATTTAAATAGTATTGAGTTGTGAACTTATCCTTCTTAAGAAGAGTTTAGAATTCAATACTATAAATTAAACAAAGGAAAGAACAAATGACAGTAATTAGATTAACAAGAATGGGTAGAAACAAAAAACCATTTTACAGAATCGTTGTAACAGATTCAAGAAAAAGAAGAGATTCAGGATGGATTGAATCAATTGGATACTTCAACCCAGTTGCAGAGCCAAAAGTATTAAAAATTGATGAAGAAAGATATAACTACTGGTTAAGTGTTGGTGCTAAACCATCTGAAAAAGTTGCTAAATTAGCAGCTAAATAATTTTAGATAATACTATGATTACAAATTTTATAGAAAACTATGCAAAACTAATTGTTAGCGTACCACAAGATGTGAAAGTTTCAAAAGAAATAATTGATGAAAGTTTTGCTGAGATTACTATCGAAGCAAATAGTGTTGATATTGGTAAGTTAATTGGAAAAAATGGAAATATGATTAATGCATTAAAAACTATGGCAAATGGTTGTAAAGCAAAAGATGGTATTTCTTATAAAATTCAAGTTATAGCGAAATAGGTCTGTATGAATAGTAATATATATGTTGCAAAATTGGGGAAAGCTGTAGGATTAAAAGGTGATTTAAAACTTTTTATTGACTCAGATTTTCCTGAGCAATTTAAAAAAGGTGCTACTTTTACTACAAATAAAAAAATTCAGTTAAAAGTACTAAATTATAATCCTTCTAGAGAAATAGTTTTGTTTGAAGGTTATGAAGATATTGAACTAGCTAAAAAACTTACAAATCAAGAGCTATATGCAAGTGCTGAGCAAACTAGAGAACATTGCCAACTAAAAGATAATGAATTTTTTTGGTTTGATCTAATAGGTTGTACAGTTATTGAAAATGATTTAAAACTTGGTCTGGTAAAAGACATTCATAGATATCCTATTAGTGATTATTTAGAAATTACTACAGATGAAGAATTAGTAAAAAAAGAACTACCTAAAACTTTTTTAATACCACATATTTTTGATAATTATATATTATCAGTAGACGTAGAAAATAAAGAGATTAAAGTTAAAAGTTCTTATGAAATTTTAGAAAACTCATAAGAATTAATAGTTACATCTTTTATCAAACTCTTCTTGAGTTAATTCTATTTCGTAGGCTTCTTTAAAGTCATTTTCTATCAATTTATTTAATAATTCACTTCTATTCTCATTATCATTAAATGGTCCAAAATATATTTCAATTCTATTTTTGTCATCTCTACACAATAATACATTTGGATTTACAAGAGTGATTTTATCTAAATAAGATTTATATAAATTACCTTTTATTTTTGCTACATTAATTAATTGTAAAAATAAATTTTCTTTTACAATATTTTCTTCAACTGGCTTTGGCTTTTCAATCTCAGGTTGTTCTTTTACTTCTACAATTTCATTTTGTTTATTTTCTAACTCTTCTTTATCATTTAACATTTTATCTTTTAATGCAAGAGCTTCTTGTTTAAGTGATTCTAATTCTATTTTTTGTTGTTCTAACTCTAATTTTTTCGCTTCTAATAAACTTTTTTCTTGATTTAGTTTATCAGCTTCTGCTTTTAGTTCTTCTTCTTTTTTTCTTTTTTCTTCCTCTAGAATTTTTTTCTCATTGTCCAGTTTTTCTTTTTCATCAATTTTTTCTTGATTAATATTTTTATTTGTAAGGTAGGCAAGTTGCTGATTTAATTTTTTTGAATTTATATCTTTTAAATCAAACTCAATTGTATTTTTTTCTTTTACAATCTCCTGTTTAACTTCTTTTTTGATTTCTTCTTTTATTTTTTCAGGTTCAAAAAAACCTAAAAAATATAAGACTATTCCAATAATAATAAGAAGTAATAATAAAGAAATTACTCCAATAAGAATTTTTTTAACAAGATTTTTTTTATTACTTTTAACAAATTCATCTTTTATTTCTTCGCTTTTAGATTCAGTATCATTTTCTTTATTTTCTTCTTCTGTTGTCATTACAACTTCATTTTCAGTAGGAGCTTCTTGTGTTGGTTCTAAATCTTTAATATCATCGGCCATATTTTACTCTTTATTTGATGTTTGTTTTTTTTCTTTTTGTTTTGCTAAAATCTTTTCTTTATTCTTTTTGTAATAATCTCTTCTATATTCTCTTAATTGTTCTTTTTTCTTTTCCCTATACTCTTTGTCATATTCTAACCTTTTTTCTTTATTCTCTTCGTAATATTCTCTTTTTTTATTTTTATAATCATTTATTTTTGCAACAATTAAATCTTTTCTATCATCAACATGAGCTTTTTGGGCTTTTGCTATATCTTTTATTTTTTGAGCAAAGTTTTTATCACTAAGCTCTTCTTCATAGTCGATTACTTTTCGTACAGTTTTATTTGCCTTACTTTTTAAGTAATACTCTCTTTTTTTTCTTTTATGTTCTAATATTTTTTTTTCGCGTAGTTTCTTTAATTCACTTAAGTCCATAAATAATTATACTTATCCTAGTTTTTTAATCTATTTACAGTATCAAGCATACTATCTGTTGTTGTAATTGCTTTTGAATTAGCTTCGTAAGCTCTTTGTGCAGTAATTAAATCAACCATTTCATTTACTAGTTTTACATTTGAGGATTCAATCATCCCTTGTTGTAATGAACCAAACTGTGAAGTTGTAGGATTCCCTTCAATTACATCACCAGATGCATCGCTTGCCATAAATAATGATTCTCCTAAGGGTATTAATCCTGCTGGGTTGATAAAGTCTGCAATTGTAATTTGTCCAAGATTTACACTGTTTCCAGTTTCTGGCTCAGTTGCTGTAACTGTTCCATCTTTTGCTATGACAACATCTGTAACATTATCAGGAACAACAATCTCTGGAGTTAACGGATATCCATTTCCATTTACAATAGTACCTTCTGAGTTTAGCTTAAATGCACCATTTCTAGAATATGCAGTTTCTCCACTAGGTAAAGTAATTTGAAAAAAACCTTTACCTTCAATTGCTATATCTAAAGGATTTGAAGTTAATTTTAAATCACCTTCATTAAAGTTTTTTTGAATACCAGAAATTCTAACACCAAGTCCCACATCAATACCAGTTGGGTTTATAGTAGTTTGAGTAGTTTGACCAGCAGTATAATTTAATGTTTCATACATTAAATCTTGAAATTCAGCTCTATCTTGTTTAAATCCAGTTGTATTAACATTTGCAATGTTGTTAGAAGTTACATCAATTTGATGTTGCATTGAATTCATACCAGTTGCTGCAGTGTAAAGTCCTCTAATCATAGCTATTCCTTTAGAGTTAGATAATTAATTATTATATTTTAAGAACAATTAAAGTTAGATAAATTTAAATAGTTATTTTTTCTTTATTAAGTGTAAATTTAAAAGAAATCCTATATAATACTTGATATTTGAAATATTATTAATATAAAGGGCGTTTATGAGAATTCTAATAGTTGATGATAGTTCTACGATGAGAAGAATTATAGGAAATGTGGTTATGCAATTAGGATTTACTAAAGATGACTTCGAAGAGGCCGAAGATGGTGTAAAAGCATGGAAAATTTTATTAGAAGATAAATTCGATGTTATTTTAACAGACTGGAATATGCCTAATATGAATGGTTTAGATTTAGTAAAAAAAGTTAGAGCTGAAGGTCAGCACCAAAAAACACCAATAATTATGATTACAACAGAAGGTGGAAAAGGTGAAGTTATCACAGCTTTGAAAGCTGGTGTTAATAATTATATAGTAAAACCGTTTAATGCAGAAGTTTTAAAAGAAAAACTTGATGGAGTATTGAAAAAATAATATAAGGCCTTATCATGAGTATGAGTCAAGAAGAAATTGAAGCTTTAATGAATGGATTAGACATTAGTGATGATGAAAATGATTCTGAAGAAACTTCAGTTAGTACAAAAGTAAATACACAAGAGATTGAAGAATTATTATCTCAAACTGAAGATTTAAAAGAAGAAGCAAAAGTAGAAAATAAGGTTGAAGAACCTTCTGTCGAAGCTTCAAAATCAGATGAAACATTTGAAATAGATGATATTGAGGAGTTACTAAAAAATAATACCTCTAATGATTTAATTGATAATAATGAAATAGATGATTTATTGAAAGAGATTGATTCTTCACAATTAGAAGAAGAGATAAAAGAAAATCCTTCAGATAAAACTAAACCCATAGAAGATAAAGTGATTCCCACTGAAACTAAAGAATCTTTAAATCATTCAGAAGATGAACTAGTTAAAAATTGGACTTCATCTAAAATTAATGAAGGTGTATTTCCTTTCCCAGCAGATAATGATACTAAAGTTGTTAATCAATTAAGTCAAGTTGCAAATGATTCAGAGGAAAAAGTTTCTCAAATATTTGATGTTCTTAGTTTAACATTAGATAATAATAATGAAATAAGAAAAAATATCAAAGAAATGGAGACTTTTTTAATAGCTCAAAAATCTTTGCTATCAACACTAAATAGTAAATTCCCAAACATTTCACTTTTTAATGAAAATTTAGAAAAAATAAATGGTGTGTCTAATTCTATTTCTGGACTTTCAGGTTTATTAAATGATGAAGATAACAGTATTTTTCAAGCAATGGAATTGATGCAATTTAATGATATCAATAGACAGAAAATAGAAAGAGTTATGTCAGTAATTCGTAAATTATCAATTTATTTAAATAATTTATTTGAGGATGATGGAAGTTCTAAAGAAGTTGCAATTGCAAAACATATTCATGGTGATGAAAACGATGATTTAATAGGCGATGATTTAGATAAGTTAATTGCTGAATTTTCTCAAAAGGATTAATATATGAATCAAGGTGTATACCCTCTTGCTGCTTCAATGATCAATCAAGTAAATAGATTAGATCAAATAAGTAATAATCTTGCAAATGTTAATACTAATGGTTTTAAACAAGAAGGATTAACAGAGACAACATTTAACTATTATCTTCAACGAGCACAAGATGATGGTTTTATACCTACAAAAATCAATACTGTAACTAATAATATTCCAAAACTTGATGCAAAATTTATTAGTTCAGAAATGGGTCCTATTGCTACAACAGGAAATAATTTAGATTTTGCATTAACTCAAGCAGATAATTTTTTTAAGATTCAAAATATGGATGGAGATATTGTCTACACTAGAGACGGGGCATTTAAAAATGTAGATAATTTTTTAGTAGATTCAAATGGCAATAATGTATTAAATGCAGATAATGAGCCAATTGTGGTTGAAGGGAATTTTGCTTCTCAAATTGGAGTGGTTCAAACAGCTTACACTAATTTAGAAAAAGTTGGTGATAATACATATAAGGCTCTAGAACAAAATAATATTCAGGTTATTGAGAATAATGATAATTTAATTGTTCAAGGTGCCATAGAAAAATCTAATGTCAATTCTGTTACAGCAATGGTAGAATTAATTGATGCACATAGAAGATTTGATCAATCTCAAAAAGCTATAAAAACAATTGATGAATTAAATGCTTCACTTATAGAAAAAATAGGGAATAATACTAAATAATGGAAGCAAGTAGCATAACAAATACTCTTTTTAGTCAATTAAACTTTAGAGGTGAAAAACAAAAAGTTATTTCAAGTAACATTGCAAATATTAATACTCCTGGGTATAAAACTAAAGATTTAGTTTTTGAAGATGAGCTAAATAAAAATATTAATAATACGCAATTACAAATGTATAAAACAAATGCAAATCATATTTCTAATATAAATTCATCAAATACAATGAATAATCCTAAACTAGTTCAAGTTAAAGGTTTAGAAGAACAAAATGACGGGAATAATGTAAATTTAGATACTCAAATGAGTGAAATGTCAAAAAATAAAATATTGTATGATGCAATACAATCATCTATAAAAAAAGATTCAAAACTGTTTAGATCAGTAATTGAGTCTTCTGCTAAAAATTAATTAGGATAAATAATATATGGATCAACTTTTAAAGTTTATAAATAATTTAAATACTGCACAAAGAGCAGTAATCGTAGGAGGATTCTCACTATTATTTATATTATTGATTGGTTTATTAGTTTATTCAAATATTAAAGCAGAAGATAAAAAATTAAATTACACGATTGCATCAAATCTTACTAAATCGCAAGTTATGCTAGCAAGTGATGAACTTGAAGCTTCAGGGATAGAGTTTTCAGTCATTGGAACTGGAAATAATCTAACATTAAAAACATCAAAAGAGTTTATTAATATTGCTAAAATTAAATTAGTAACAAGTGAAGCTGCAACAAGCAAGCATGTTGGTTGGGAAATATTTGAAAAATCTTCATTAGGTACTACTAATTTTGAAAATAAAGTTAAGTATTTAAGAGCTTTAGAAGGTGAATTATCGAGATCACTTGAAGCACTTTCTGGGATATTAAGAGCAAATGTTAAAGTTGCAATTCCAAAGGATACAATTTTTACAGAGAGAAAAACAGATCCAACAGCATCAATTATGGTTTCATTAAAACCAGGTGTTTTTTTGACACAAAAACAAATTAATGGTATCAAAAATTTTGTTGCATCAGCAGTTCCAAATTTAAAAGAAGAAAATATTCAATTAATTGATCAAGATGGATCATTATTAGAAATGTCTATTGATGATTTAAATAATCAAAAATCAGTGTCACAAAATAAATATAAAGATAAAGTTGAAGAAGATTATGAGAAAAAAATTGTTGCACTATTAGAGCCTTTTGTAGGAATTGGAAGAGTTGTTGCAAAAGTAACTGTTTCATTAGATTTTATGAAAAGAGATGTTGAAGAAGAAATTTATGATCCAGAAGGAACAATAAGATCTCAGCAAGTAATAGAAAATACTGCAAAATCACAAGGTATGGGTGGAAATACAGGTGGAGTTGCAGGTGTTGATAACAATATTCAAGAGCCAGCAGGAGCTAATGGAGGAGCAAATATTGCATCTAATAGTGAAGGCACAAATACTGTAACTAATTATGAGATATCTAAGAAAGTAATTAAGCAAAAAGATAATAACTATACTAATGTAAAAAGAATAACTGCAGCTGTAACTTTTGACTCTACAGTTTTAAAAGATATAGAAAATAAAGAAGAATTTTTAAAATCACTTGAATCTGTTGTTGAAGATACTATTGGCTTTGATAAAGCAAGGGGTGATAAAATAACTGTAAAAGATTTCAAATTTATTGGTGTTAAAGCATTAGGTGAAGTAAATCAAACAGTGGATGCTAATGGGAACGTTATTTCCAGCAATACTGATGAATCAGTTGATACAATATCAATGATAAAATCAATATTAAAAGATTTTAGTGAGTATTTCCAATATTTGATTGCTGCAATATTATTATTTGTATTTTATAAAAAATTTATCGTAAATCATGAGGTTGTAATTCTTGGAGATAAAACTAAAAATGGTGGCTTAAATGGTGCTAATAGTGATAATTTAGTTGAAGATATGTTAACTGATTATGAGAATGAATTTGATATGCAAACGGCCCAAGGCCGATTAAAGTCAAAAGTTAAAAGTCAGATTTTGAATAACATAGATGGGTTAGATGAAGAATCTGCAGCTAGATATGAAGTTTTTATAGAAGAGCTTGATAAAGAAATAAATAGTAATCCAGCAGAAATAGCAAAAATGATAGATTTGTTATTATCTGAGGGAAACAAAAACTTTAAATAAAGGTTGTAGATAATGGCAGAAAATATTCCACCTAGTGAAGTTTTAAAAGGAATGTCAATGATGGACAAAGTCGCAAGATTTTTTGTTCTTATTGGAGAAGAATCAACTGTTAAGATCTTTCAATATCTTCCTAAAAATATGGTAGAAGATATTTCCACAGCTATTACACAAATAAACTCAATTGATAAAGAAGTTTCTCTAGCTATTTTAGAAGAGTTTCATTTATATACTAGATCAAAAAGTTTTATTAGTGCTGGTGGTTTTGATTATGCTAGAGATATTTTGTATAAATCATTAGGAAAAGGTGAGGCAGATGAAGTTCTTGCTAAACTTTCTAGATTAAAACTAGCTTCTCAATCTTTCTCTTATTTAGATGCGATTAATCCTAAACAATTAAGTGATTTTATTAAGGATGAATCACCTCATACTATTGCAGTAATCTTATCTCATATGAATCCAAATAAATCAGCAGAAGTCTTAATGCAACTTGATGAAGAGATTAGGGTTAAAGTTACTATGCAAATAGCAACAATAAAAGATGTTTCACCTGATGTTGTAAGAACAATTTCTGTAGTATTAGAGAAGAAATTAGAATCTTTATTATCTTCAATTGTGGATGTTGGTGGTGTTAAGGTTGTTGCAGACATGTTGAATAAATTAGGACCTAAATCTCAAGATATTCTTAAAAACATCAATGGAATTGATACATCTTTAGCAACTAAAATTAAAGAAAATATGTTTGTATTTGAAGATCTATTAAATTTAGATACTGAGTATGTAATGAAAATTTTGCAAAATGTTGACACAGCAGATGTTGTAGTGGCTATGAAAAATGCTACGGATGAAGATATGGAAAAAATTACAAGTGCAATGAGTCAGAGAGCAAGAGATAGATTTAAAGAAGAGTTTGAAATGTTAAATAAAGTTAAAATTAAAGACATTGAAGCAGCTCAAAGAAAGATGTTAGATGTTGCACAAAAAATGATTGAAGATGGAATTATAGATAGAGAGGTTGAATAATGGCTGATAATGTATATTCAACAGCAAAAGTATTAAATAAAAATAGTAGTAGTGAAAAATATGAGCTTGGAACATTTATAAATAACCAGAATACTGATGATGTTAAAACAAATACAGTTTTAGATGATAGAGAAATAAATGGGAAAACGGATCCTGTTTTAACTGAAATAAGAAATTTAAGTTTAAAGTTAAATGATATTGCTCAAAAAGTTTCTAGTATAGAAAATGATGGTATTAAAGGAAAGGATATTGATGCTCAAGTTATTCAAGCAATAAAAGATTTGAAGCATTATGCCGCTTTTTTTGAGCAAGCAACTTTTCAAATGGAGACGAAATTACTTAAAACTTCAATATCAATTGCACAAAAAATAATTAATATTGAAGTTGGAGAAAACTCAGCAAAAATTGCTAAACAAACCATAACTCATCTTTTAGAAAAAATAAAAACTGCCTCTAAAGTTAAAATTCATTTAAATCCTAAAGATTATGAAATATTAAAAAATCAATTAGCACTTGAGCCTTTTATTGAATTGCATCAAGATGCAAACGTTACAGCTGGTGGAGTAGTTATTGCTAGTGATTTAGGAAATTTTGATGGGAATATTGAAGCAAAGGTTTCTTCTATGTTAGAAACGCTTGATACTGTCATATAATTAAATAATATTCTTTTATCCTATTTTCTATAACTTTGTGATATAATAATTAAAATCAAGAATTAAAGTGTACCTATGGAAATTAGTGAAAGAGATTATGACTTATTAGTTGATACGGAAATTACAGTTGATGTTATGTTAGGAAATACCAGCATTACAATATCTGATTTTTTAAAACTAAGTGATGGAGATATAATTTCTTTAAATAAACCTGCTGGAAGTGGCGGGGATATATATGTTAATTCAAGGATTATTGGTACGGGTGATATTATTGTAATTGAAGATAAATTAGCCGTTAGGGTACAAGATACTAAAGATTCTGACAATGTTGTTAGATATTTCTTTGAAGAAAATATGATTTAGGAGATTATTATGGCTGATTCAATTCAAGTAAATTCAAATACTGGAGTAGATGGTAACTCGTATACAAGTTCTATAAGTAATGACCAATTAACAAATGAAGACTTTTTGAACCTAATGATACAAGAACTAAAGCTTCAAGATCCAACTAAGCCTATGGATTCTGCACAAATGCTTTCAACGCAAATGCAAATGTCAACGATTGATACAAATTTAAAAATGGTTCAATCAATGAGTTCGTTAGAAAACTCAATTGCAAATATGACTCTTTCAAATGCGATGAATTTCATGAATAAAAAAGTTGATGCAGTTGTTGATATGCCTGTAATAAATGAAAATGGTGAAACCTTAAAAGATAGTGATGGAAATACAATAACAGAAAAAGTTAGAGCTTCTTTTCATATCAATACTGTAAAAGTTGAAGATGGAGTTACGTATTTAGAAAGTAGTGAATTACTAGCATTTAAAGATAGAGCTTACGATGGAGAAACTGGCAAAGTAATTGCTTATGATTTTAAAACCGGACAAGTTAAAAACCCTGATGGAACATTAAGTAATTATTTTATTAAACTTAACGAAGATGGTATGTTTGAAAGAGATACTTCTGGGAATCTTATTGTTACTGATGAAGATGGGAATATTAAAAATCCTAAATATACATCTTCTGAAGATAATGAAAGTTATTATAAGTTTACATATTTAACAACAGATGAGATTTATTCAGAAAATAATACAAACATAGAATATAAAGACATTGTGAAAGTTTATTAAAGGATTAATTATGATTGGTGCCTTATGGAATGGAGTTAGTGGTTTAAATACATTTGAAAAAGCATTAAATGTGGAATCAAATAATACCACAAATGTAAATACAGTAGGGCACAAAGCTGATGATATTACTTTTGAAGATATGATGTATCAAAATGGATATGGTAAAGGTTCTCAGGTTGAATCAATTACAAAAAAAATGTATCAAGGTAGCATAAAATTAACAGGATACACATATGATGTTGCAATAGAGGGCAAAGGCTACTTTGTAGTAAATGAAAGAAATACTGCAGACATATATTATACTCGTGCTGGAAATTTTCAAATGGCTGAAGATGGTCTTTTACAAACACAAGATGGATTAAAAGTTTTAGGATTAACTCCTCAATCTAATACTGTAATTACCTCAAACCCAGATGTAACACAATTTAATAATATTCATGAAAAATTTATTGCAAGTCAAACTATAAATAACGAAAATTTTCTACAAACAATTAATGCTCGATCAACAGATTATAATAAAAGTGCAACAGATATTGGAGTTAGTGGAGATGGATTTAAAACAAAATCTGCTTTAATCTCTGACATTGATGCTTTAGTTACAGATTATAAAAGTAAGTTAGAATTATATTCTTCAACTGGTACTGCTATTCCTACTTCCTCTACAGCACAAATAACTAAAATAGATTATTCAAATTCATTAAATGAATTATCAAATGAAAATGATATTATAAAAGTAAGAATAAATAATACTGAAATATCACAAAAGTTTGATACAAATTTAGAAACTACGCTAAATAAATTTTCTGACAAAATTTCTAATATTCAAGGCTTAAGTTCTAGTATTGACACTCAAACTGGAATTCTTACAATTAATTCTTTAATTCCTGCAAAAGAAATTACAATTACTAACTCTGGAATTAATGATATTTATGCAAATATTGAGAATACACAAAATCCAAAATTAGGAACTGGAATTGGTATAGTTAATAGTTCTAGAGATGCACTTAAAAATTCATTGGAACTTGCAAATGCTCAATTCTTAGATATTACAAATACAATATCTTTAGCAACTCAAAACAGTTTAAATTTAAATGAAATACAATTGAAACTAGATAATTTAGAATTATCAGATAATACTTTTGGAGAAATTGAAATAGATGAAGGAATAATTTTTTTAAAAGATAATAACAATAAGTTCGTTGTTGGAAAGTTACAAACTGCGATGTTTACAAATGAACAAGGATTAAATCCCCAAGGAGATAATTTATATAAAAATACTGCAGAATCTGGAAGAGCAATGTATGCAGGGGATTTAAATAAAATAGTTAGTAATTCCTTGGAACTAAGTACAGCAAATGTTGGAACTAGTCTAACAAATTTACTTATTTACCAAAAAGCTTTTGAAGCTAATTCAAAATCTATTACTACATCAGATGAGATGTTAAAAACAGCAATAGAGCTTAGAAAATAGATGTTTTTATATTAGTATTAAATTATTAATATTAATATATGAACATAGTTCATAACTTTATTATATAAAGGATTTATCATGATTGGAGCACTTTGGACAGGAATCTCAGGATTATCGTCACAACAACAAGCTTTAGATAATGAGTCAAATAACATTGCAAATGTTAATACAGTAGGTTTTAAATCTTCAAGAATTTCTTTTGCAGATCAAATGTACCAAGATAGAATTGGTAAAGGATCAAAAATACTTGATGCAGAAAAACTATATGTACAAGGAAATCTAAAGCTTACAGGTGTATCTTATGATATGGCTTTAAGTGGAGAAGGATTCTTCTCTGTAGCAAATAATAGAACTAGTGGAACATCAGAAATACTTTATACAAGAGCTGGTAACTTTAGGATGGGTGATAATGGAACTCTTCAAGATGCAGCTGGAAATGAAGTTCAAGGTTGGATGATGGCTCCAATTGATTCTCAAAATGATGTAACAACAACAAATCCAAATGCACATGTTTTTACAAATGATTATAGTAAGTTATTAAATTCAAAAATTGTTAGACATAATACTTATGTAGAAACAATTACTGCAAAAGCAACGGACTATACTCAAACTTCTAAATCAGATTCAGAAACAGTATTTACTGGTGCTGGTATGAAAACAAAGTCGGCAAAAATATCAGATATTGAATCTGCAATTGCTGATTACTCAAATTGGTTACAAAAATTAAAAGATGTTCCTGATGGTGCATCAGCAACTTCAATATCTCAAATATCTCAAATTAATTTTAAGACAGGTACTGACGGATTAGTTTCAAAAGATGGAGATCAAATTTATGTGTATATTGATGGAAATAAAATATCTCAAAATTATGTTCCTACAACAGCAAGCGCAGAAACAATTTCAATATTAGATGCTGCTTCATTCCCAGATACTACTGGTTGGACAACAGACGATTATGATAAAGCAGCTAGTAGAATAGAAACATACAAAGCTCTATCAAATAAAATATCTGAGATCCCAGGATTAGTGGCTTATATGGCAAAAGAAAGTGATACAAGTGGTGTAAACAACGATGTATTACAACTAGATGAAAACTTTAGTATGTCTACAAATGCAGCAGATATGTATAAAGGAATGATACAAATAAAATCATTAATCCCTGGACAAGAATTTATAATTTCTGAAGTAGCAGAAGTATCAGGAAGTTCATCTATTCAAGGGAATTTTCAAACACAAACAATAGCTCAAGCAGGTCAAGGTGTTGGTGCTTTAGAATCATCAAAAGATGCTTTATCTAGACTTATTACTGGTAAGCAGCAAGATGTTTATACTAGTTCAGATTTAGGATTAAGTACTACTCCACAAGATTTTACTTATGGTATTACAATTTATGATAATGAGTTAGGTGCAACTATTCCTATTCCAAATGATGGAGCTACTCCTCCTAATCCTTTAAATATTCTTATTGATGATGCAACAACTATTGATGATATCGTTACTCAAATTAATAATGCTGCCGCTGCTACGTATAATTCAAATACAGGTGCTACAACAACTGTTTTAAATAATATGTCAGATTATATAGTTGCAAAAAATGTGAATGGTAATCTTGTTATTGAGACATTAGATAAGAATTATGATGTTGAATTTACTGGAAATATGAAAGTTTTAGCAGCAGGAACTGATACTGCTGGGTCTGCATTAAGCACTTCATATCTTCCAATAGATAAAAATAATAACTATTCAGGAAGACAAGGAGCTGGGGCTGAGTTTATTGAAATTGTAAATAGAGTGGATCAAACTGCTTCAAAAGGCGGGTTACAATTAAGACTAGATACACTTGGTATTTCAGATTCTGCATTTGGAGAATTCTCTGTTGATAGTACAGGATTAATCACTATGAAACAAGATGGTGCAGATTTTGCAATTGGTCAAGTAGCAATTAGATTATTTAATAATAATAGAGGTATAAATCCAGTGTGAGATAACTTATTATCTAAAACAAATGAATCTGGTGAACCAATAT